>LXNI01000235.1_pt1 | contig 70136 bp, 55 predicted proteins | sample 809091 | NCBI WGS metagenome assembly LXNI01 (sample SAMN04870527, study PRJNA318959) | sponge metagenome | biome: 01000161; feature: marine sponge reef; material: water | host: Sarcotragus foetidus | place: Greece: Milos, Mediterranean Sea | collected 2013-05-29 | depth 5-7 m
ATAATGTCGGAGCGCCGAGTTGGAGGAGCATGACTACAGGCATGCGGGGGAAGCTCGGGAATCCGGGAGGGACGCGCAGACGCTGGTGCAAATGAATGCCCCAAAGCCATCTGCGAACAGCCTGAATCAAGTATACAGACCCCAAAAGCTGTCACAAAATTAGATCAGGCAACGACCCCGGCATTAAACAACGAGTCTGTTTCGTCAGACGAATATCCCAACTCTGCCAACACTGCTCTGGTATCCTCGCCAGGCTCCCGAGGCCCGTGAGACAATTCCGCACTGGTACGACTGAATCTCGGCGCCGGAGCAGGTTGCATCAACCCGGCCAGTTCAACAAAAGTGTTTCGACTCTTGTTATGTGGGTGCTCATGCACCTCCGACAAAGACAGCACCGGAGCAAAACAGACATCGGACCCTTCCATAAGATCACACCATTCATCCCGGGTTCTGGACCTGAAGACTTCTGAGACTTTGTCTTTATAATCCGGCCAACGGGACTGATCCATCTGCGGAGAAAATTCATCGATGTCCAGACCTGCCTTCTCCAGAAGAAGAGCATAAAACTGCGGTTCAATTGATCCAACCGATATGAACTTCCCATCGCTGGTTTCATAGGTATCGTAAAAATGTGCACCGGAGTCGAGTAAATTGCTACCCCGCTGTTCCCGAAAGGAACCTGCACCCATCAGGGAAAAAAACATCGCCATGAGAATCGCCGCCCCATCGACCATAGCCGCATCCACCACCTGCCCTTTACCGGATTTTTGTGCCTCAAGGATGGCGCAGACAAGACCGAAAGCGAGCAGCAATCCACCGCCGCCAAAATCTCCAACCAGATTCAACGGAGGAACCGGTTTTCCACCTTTGGGACCAATGGCATGCAGAGCGCCAGCCAAAGAAATGTAATTGATATCATGACCAGCTGCATGTGCCATGGGGCCATCCTGCCCCCATCCTGTCATGCGGCCATAGACCAGACTCGGATTAACAGCCATGCAATCATCGGGACCCAGGCCAAGACGCTCTGTCACTCCGGGTCTGAAGCCTTCGAAGATTGCATCAGCGGATTTACACAATTCAAGGATCAGGGCCTTGCCACGAGGCTCCTTCAGATCGACTGCAATCGATTTCCTGCCCCGGGCAAGCACATCGGCAAAACGTGGAGTCTCGTTTGTACGGTTAATACGGATGACTTCCGCCCCCATATCCGCCAGCATCATGCCGCAAAACGGACCGGGACCAATCCCTGCCAGTTCAATCAATTTTGTACCCGTCAGTGGTCCCATGCAGTATCTCCAATAACTACTTCAGGTAGCTTAAAAAGAATGGTTGGAATCACTATTTAGGCACAAGTGTTTGAACAGAGCAACTACTCAAATGGAACCACAAACACAAATTCTCTGGAACGGAAGTGCAGGTTCACACTACACTATCTGTATCAGCTCCAGTGGCTGGTACTTGACCCGTGAATGCCGGGTACTGAACAATTCCGCTAATTTAAAGGGTCTGTTTGACAGCAGGAATCTTTGGGAAATTCAGGTTTTGAACAATGCATGAGTTACTTGAACACATAGAAGTTGAACCGGAGCATGATGCTGTAGCGTCAGTGATATTTCTGCATGGCCTCGGCGCAGATGGACACGATCTGGAACCGATCATCAAAGAACTGGACCTGCCGGATGACCTGCAAATCCGGTATATCTTTCCACATGCACCCAAGCGGCCCATCACTATCAATGGTGGAGAAGAAATGCGGGCCTGGTACGACTTTATTCCGCACTCGGAATCTGAAGGGAGTGAAGACATCAAGGCATCTTCAAACTCGATTTATGAATTCATCAGGCGTGAAATGAATCGAGGAATCTCATCGCAAAAAATTCTGCTGACAGGATTCTCCCAGGGTGGCGTTATCGCACTATATGCAGCATTGCGATTTGAACATCGTCTTGCAGGCGTGCTTGCCTTGAGTACCTACCTCTATGACGCCGCCACCACAGAAATTGAACAATCCGATGCCAACCTTGCAATACCGATAATGCTTGCCCATGGTCAATACGACGCCATGATCCCTGTCATGCGAGCTGCAACCTCAAGAGAGAATCTCATCAGACTTGGCTACGATGTCAGATGGTTTGACTATCCTATGGAACATCAAATATGTCTGGAAGAAGTTCAGGAGATGTCCCGATTTATCACCGAAACGCTTGGATGAGTAACTTACTCCAGGAACATGTTAAAATTGTCTCCCCGACAGACTGCACCCTTTTAAGGGTTTATGTGTCAGATATATCAGTCCGCCGGAGAGTTTGAGCCGCGAAAAATCCAGGATTTCAGGAATGTACAGGATATTCATTGACGGTCATGTCGGTACAACAGGCCTGCTGATCCATCAACATCTGCAAAATAGAGATGATATTGAATTATCAGATATTGCCGATGCTGATCGAAAGGATAACGAAGCAAAAAGAGCGGTCATGTCAGATGCGGACCTTGTCATACTCTGCCTGCCGGATGATGCGGCAAGAGAATCGGTTGCAATGGCGCCGGATTCAACACGATTCATTGATGCCAGCACTGCACATAGAACTCATGTAGAATGGGTCTATGGACTGGCAGAAATAAACCGGCAACAACGGGACAGAATCAGAAACGCACGCTGTGTTTCCAATCCCGGATGTTGGGCCACGGGATTCCTGCTCCCGGTTCTGCCTTTGATTAATACCGGTCTGCTTTCACCAGCAACCCAATTTGTCATTAATGGTGTCTCCGGATACAGTGGTGGCGGTCGTGAAATGATAGAACGCTACCGCTCACGAGCATCCCGACATCCGGATAATCTCTGGTATTCAAGACCTTATTCCCTTGGCCTGCAGCACAAACATCTTCCGGAAATGCAGCAGGTAGCCGGGCTGGACCATCGTCCGGTATTCCAGCCGAGTGTGGGTCATTTCCACCAGGGGATGCTCGTCAGTATTCCCCTGTTCAGAGAACAGTTCCTGACAGGCTGCTCGCTGGAGCTGATATATCAGCTTCTTGCAGAACAGTATGAAAACGAAGCGTGCATCAAAGTCCATGAACCTAATGATGATGCCGCACTGGATAGAGGCTTTCTGGACCCACAAGCCAATAATGAAACAAACAGGCAGGATATTTTTTTATTCGGGCATCAGGACCAGATACTGCTGATTTCAGTTCTGGACAATCTGGGCAAAGGCGCATCCGGAGCCGCGGTGCAAAACATGAATCTGATGCTGGGTACTGCAGAATTACAAGGACTCTCAACAGAAATACAGGGTCAGCTTCCATGAAAATCGAAAATTTCAACCCTGCAGAGTTAGAGTCCAGACAGCAGGAACTGCTAATCGGATTTAACGATTTCAAGGCAAAAAAACTGTCCCTTGACCTCACCCGGGGGAAACCGTGCCCTGAACAATTGAGCCTCTCCGATGAAATGGATGGCATCCTGGAAGGTTTCTACCTGCTGCAGGACGGCACGGATGTGCGTAATTACGGCGGTTTACTGGGAATCCCCGAAGCCAGACAACTGGGTGCGACAATCATGGGAATTGACAGTAGCCATGTGATGGCAGGCGGCAACAGCAGTCTTACGCTGATGTACAATTACATCGAACACATGTTGCCTCGCTGGCGGGAATCATCCGCCAACATCAAATTCCTCTGTCCTGTGCCTGGATATGACAGGCACTTTACAATCTGCGAACACTTCGACATCGAAATGATATGCGTCCCATTTGTCGAGGATGGTCCGGATATGGATGCAATCTTCGATCTTTGCAGGAAAGATTCCGCCATCAAGGGAATATGGTGTGTTCCCAGGTATTCAAACCCTACAGGACATACTTACAGCACTCAAACAGTCAATCGATTCGCAAAGCTTGGCAATATCGCCGGTGCCGATTTCAGAATCATGTGGGATGATGCTTATGCTGTTCATCACCTGCATGATAAGCCAGACCGGCTTAGTAACCTGATGTTGGCCTGCGAGAAGGAAGGAACCGAAAACAGTGTGGTTATGCTTTCCAGTACCTCCAAAGTGACCTATGCCGGAGCAGGTATTGCTTTTCTGGGTGTTTCCGTCACCAACCTGAACGCATTTGAAGCCTTCCTGATTCCCCAGTTGATCGGTTTTGACAAGGTAAACCAGTTACGTCATGTCCGTTTCCTCAAAGACCTGGAACACATCAGGGCTCACATGAGCAAACACAGTGATATCATCAGACCCAGGTTCGAACTGGTAGAGAAAAAACTCAAGGATGGTCTACAGGGCAAGGATATTGCCTCATGGACAAAACCAAATGGTGGTTACTTCGTCTCTCTGGATACCAAAGCCGGAATCGCCGACAAAGTTATACAACTGGCATCAGACCTTGGGGTCAAATTAACGCCTGCCGGCGCTACTTTCCCCTATGGGAAGGACCCGGAAAACCGTAACATTCGAATAGCGCCGACTTTTCCTTCAATAGAGGAGTTAAGTCAGGCTCTGGATGTGCTGGTTTTGTGTGTTGAACTTGCCGCGATTCAACATGCTTCGGATGAAAACTGAACCGTTGGTCAGACGGTCAACGTCTCTATCAGCGTTCAGGATGGCATTGACAACTATGTCGGGAAACAGAATTTGCGGTAGAATCACCGGGGCATCCAGCGACGAACCCTGTGGGAAATACAGGTAGAGAGGGACACCGACGCGGCCATAACGGTCAAGCCAATCCGTGATCACGGGATCTTCGTTGGTCCAGTCGGCTGCAACGACCTTGATACCATTTTCATGAAACGTCGAACCCACCGTATCAGAGGCCAGCGCAACCCGTTCGTTTACTTTGCAGCTAACGCACCAGTCAGCCGTGAAGTAGAGAAATACCGGCTGACCAGAATCGATATAGCCGGTTACGCGTTCCGGAGTGAATGGTTCCAATTCCAGTTGACCCAGCGTTCCGGCATGGGTTTCGGAGTCCGTGGTTACTCTGAAATCCTCCATGCTTAAACCGGTCAGCACTGTTGCCAGAAGACCAACAATCCCCAGGGCGCCCCAGGTGTAGGGGCGTCCGGTTTGCATGACTCTCCCATAAGCCCATAGCGCAAATGCAAAACAGAGTGCGGCCAGCAGGGCGATTGCCATGGCGTTAACGCCGAGTTGTTTGCCGATAATCCAGAAAAGCCAGACAGCGGTCATGAGCATCGGAAAAGCCAGGATATTCTTGAAAGTCATCATCCATGGACCTGGCCTGGGCAGCATTCGCCCCAGCCATGGAATGAAGCTAAGCAGCAGATAGGGGAACGCCAGACCAAAACCCAGCACCAGAAAAATGGCCAGCGCCACTGCCGCCGGCTGAACCAGTGCATAACCCAGTGCACCCGCCATGAAAGGCGCCGTGCATGGCGTGGCCACCAACACGGCCAACAGACCGGTAAAGAACGCCGATTTACGTTCCCCGCCCTCAGTCAGCGTCTGACCGACTCCTGTGATTCTCGTACCGACTTCGAACACGCCAAAGAGATTCAGTGAGATGGCCAGCATCAGCAGTCCCAGGCCGAGGTTAATCGCCGGGTTTTGCATTTGGAAACCCCACCCGACGGCTTGTCCGGCCTCTCTGAGGACAAGCAAAATGCCTCCGGTCAAGGCAAAGGCGACCAGTATGCCTGCCGTGTAAAGCAGACCGCTTTGCCTGGTAATCTTACGGTCAGTATGAGCCATTTTAACCAGGCTCAGGGCTTTCATGCTGAGGATGGGGAAGACACAAGGCATCAGGTTCAGAATGACACCCCCGAAAAAGGCAAAAATCAACGCAAGACCGAGGGAGAATTCATCGAATCCACGCCCGGAGGAGGCGCCCGCAACACTGATTCCCGCTGTAGACGCCGCCGTTGCCCCGGTTCCCTGTTGTACATCAAGCCAAAAGGCGCGGTCGGCGCCGCTACTGTCCTTGAAAACCAGAACTGCCGAAAATTCGCTCGCGGTGTCTACACGTGGACCGGGATCAAACGAGAAGACCAGACCTGGCGGTGTAAACGACACCGATTGTTGTCCGTAACGCACCAGGTGTCGTGAGACAATAAACAGATAGGGATCGCTCAGTCCGGATTCCAGTTCGGGCGTCTGAATGGTCACTGTTACCTTGTCGTTCAAATGTTCGAATTGCGCCGGCCAGTCTACGGATTCGGGTACTTTGCCGCGTGCGACTGCAAATCGTTCTTCCTGCAGGACGTCATTGTTTCCATCGCCAACGGGCAGACTCACTGACAGTACAGTGCTTTCCGGGACACACAGCTTGTCGTCGCATACCACCCATCGAACCTGTCCCTGCAACTCGACCATTTCACCCGGGGACAGTCCCGCCGGAACCTCGATATCATTCAACAGCAGAATCGGTTCATCAAACCCGTAAGTAATCAGATCAACGAATGGAATGATATGCGGTGACGGGAATTGAAGTTCGCCTGCTTCGAATCCCTCTGGCAGGCTCCAGCGAATGGTTGCCGGAAGACCGGCGTCACCTGGATTGATCCAATAGGCATGCCAGGTCGGGTCCGGCTCAAGGTACAGACCGACGGTCACCTTTCCTCCACTTGAGGGTAGTGTGGTCTGCTCTGCAATCAGATCGACGGTTGAATATGTTGTCTTGACCGGTTCAGCGATCGCTGTACTGCAGAGAGCGAGACCGGTGAGCAATACTTTCAACCAGATCCGGAGAGCCTTCAGGTTTGTCGAATGTATGACCGAAGGGCTTTCATTCATTTCAACACTCCATAGTCTGGTGACATACAAGAATCCAATATTGCACTATAATAACAGCAGAACACTTACTGTATTCTTATATCTTCATAAGCGGTACACTCTGTGTCACGCAATCACGGAGACCTGTGTCATGCCAAAGTTCATCCTGCGGATTCCTGCCTGTATCCTTCTGTATCTGTCTATCACCTGTCCTGTGTTCGCCATAGAATTTGACGACATTGACATTCCCTACGAAGAATTTACATTGGACAACGGCCTGCGTGTAGTCGTCCATACCGACCGCAAGGCACCTATAATCGCCATGACCACCTGGTATCATGTTGGTTCGAAGGACGAACCGGAGGGGAAGACTGGATTTGCCCATCTTTTCGAACACCTCATGTTCCAGGGCAGCGAGAACTATAACGACGAGTACTTTAAGCCCCTCAGCGAAATTGGCGCGACTGGCATAAACGGCACCACCAGCTTCGATCGCACCAACTATTTTCAAACCGTACCCACCGGCGCCCTGGAACGCTTGTTGTGGCTCGAGTCCGATCGCATGACTCATCTGCTCGGTGTTATCGACCAGGAGAGACTGGATGAACAACGCAATGTGGTGAAAAACGAAAAGCGCCAGCGCGAAAATCGACCCTTCGGGAAAACGTGGAACCAGGCGTATCGGGGAGTATTCCCACCCGGGCATCCTTATCGTAATCCGGTGATCGGCTCCATGGAAGACCTGGATTCGGCCACTCTGGACGATGTACACAACTGGTTCAAGACCTATTACGGCGCCTCCAATGTGGTCATCGCACTGTCTGGAGACATAGACGCCGCCACAGCACGTCCACTCATGGAAAAGTACTACGGCGATGCCCCTGCAGGTCAGCTCCTGACCCGCTTCAGCCAGTGGATTCCCCGGTTGTCCGAAGTCCGCCGTGATACGGCATATGATCGTGCCGCAAGCGGTTTCATACGGCGGTTCTGGCCGGTTCCTTCCACCCTGCGCGAATCCGCCGGCTTGGCGCTTTGGGGAAGCGCGTTGGCATCCGGTCGCACGGCGCCACTCTATAAGGCTTTGGTGGAAGAGCATCGACTGGCATCCAGTGTCAATGCACATCCTGTGGATAATGAAATTGCTGGTATGTTTATCGTTTCTGTGCAGCTGCTTCCGGATGCGGACATCGACGAAGCACGTCGTGTCCTTGACGAGACGATGGCTCAATTTCTCGTTTCGGGACCTGATCCGGAGCGGCTGGAGCGACAGCAGATCAAGAGTCTGACAAGCATTGTCCGGGGTTACGAATCCGTGTTTGCAAAGGCTAACGCGCTGATCTCCGGTGCGGTCTATGCGAACAACCCCGAAAGATACAAGGAACCTCTTGCCGCGGTCCAGGAAGCTACTTCCGAAAGCCTGTCCGCATTGGCAAACGAGTGGCTGACCCATCCCTACTATGAACTCAACGGTTTGCCATTCCCTGTCCAGGCCTCTGATGACATGTCCAGCGCTGGCGCAGACCGCAGCATCCTGCCGGATGTCGCCCCACCGGCACAGTTACGATTCCCGGAGATCGAGGAGCGTACACTGGAAAACGGTATACAAATTGTGCTCGCGCGCCGCGAAGGTCTTCCAGTGACCGATCTGAATTTTCAATTCAAGATTGGATCCTCGGGTGAGACCCCGGATAACCAGGGCATCTCGAGAATCGCATTTCTGGAACTCACCAGTGGCACTACAACCCGGGATTCGGCTGAAATCAGTGCTGAAATAGAACGCCTTGGAAGCAACCTGAGTGCGAGTAGCGGATCCCATACCAGCAATGTGTCGACTGGAGGGCTGACCGAACAGTTACCCGGTATTATTGCACTGGTTGCCGACCTGCTGAGCAACCCGGACTACCCGGCAGATCAGCTTGCCCTGCGGACCGATCAGTGGACTGCCTCCATCCGGCAGAGCCGGACATCGCCAAATAACGTCGCCCGAATTGTACTTGATGAACAGGTATATGGCGCTGATCACCCCTATGGCAGACAGATTACCGAGGAAGCAGTACAGCGTATCAATCGACAAAGCGCTGTAGACTTTCACCAGGCTTCAATTCTGGGACAGCCGTTTACTGTTTTCGCTGCCGGAGATGTGACCATGGACAAACTGGCACAACTGTTGGCGAGTAATTTCGCCAACTGGCATTCCAAAGTTCCATACAGCGAATCCCCACCTGTGGTTCCGGCAGAACCGGCAGAAGAGCCACGAATATTTTTTCTCAACAAGCCGGGTACCGAGCAAAGCGTGATATTGGCTGGCTACCCTGAGGCGCCGACGACGATAGAACCCGATGTGGCAAAGACAATCGCCAACGATATACTGGGCGGCAGTTTCATTTCCCGCGTCAATCTCAACCTCCGGGAGGACAAGGGCTGGAGTTATGGGTCCAGCACAGTTCTCGGTACCGATAAATTCCAACCGATGTTTTCATTACGTGGACCTGTCCAGGTCGACAAGACAGCGGATGCCGTGGCTGAACTCCAGCGGGAACTGACGGAATACATCGAGGACCGACCGGCCACATCTGAAGAGTTTAATCAGGCGCGTGAACGGCGGATGCGCGCACTGGCCGGACAGTTCGAAACCGGCAGGTCGCTGCTCAGCAGTCTTCTTGCCAGCGCCAGGCTTGGGCGTCCATGGGACTATCCGGTACGTTATGGTGAGGCTTTGCAGAACGTTACCCTGGACGAAGTGCACGCGGCGGCTCGCAAGTTCATTCATCCCTCGCGCCTGACATGGGTTATCGCCGGTGATCTGTCAAAATTCGAAGACGATGTACGGGCGCTGGGACTCGGAGAAGCAATTGAAGTTGATGTATTCGGCCGTCCGGTTGAGTCTACAGGGGATTAACCCGACTGGATCATCCGGAGTTTTGATCAATCAATTCGGCAGTCAGTCGCGCAGACAATTCAGCTTCGATTGCTTCCGGCGTCAATCCCTTACCAAGAATCCGCCTGTCTGAGCCAATCAGGTAGTTCAGCGGCAGAACAGTTACACCGTACTGTATGGGCACCGGACTTGTCATGGCTTTCTGGTCACCCAGATTGAGCCACGGTATAGCGTGTTCTTCACTGGCCTCACGCCAATCCTCTGCGTCCGAGTCCACTGAAAAGCCTACTATTTCAAATCCACGGTCGTGGAATTGCTCACGCAGTGACTTGAGATGCGGGAATTGTACAATGCACGGACCACACCACGAAGCCCAAAAATCGATCAGCACTAATTCGTGTTTATCCAGCACATCATGAAAGTGCACCGGCGTCCCGTCCAGGTCTAACGCGGTGAAATCCTCCGCCACAACGCCGATATCAAGGCTGGCGGCATTGCTTTCGATACGGTCGCGTGTCTCGGCGCGGCGACGCATTGGCAATACCTGCCGTTTCACCTGCTCGGGCGACAGAAACGGTTCAAGCTCATCCAGCCTGGCAGGAATAGTCTTTGATTCGTCACGGCCGCCAAGCTCCATCGCGAGAAAGCTGGCCAGAGGGTCTTCTATCTGTAGTACCCAGGCATTGAGCGCCGCTTTCTCAATGGACTGCAAAGATTCATACAACTGCCAGGCTTCGTCGTTGAGTGTTTCACTTGCTGTGTCAATGTCTGCTTCGACTGCGCCTTCCTCTGCTTCGACTGCGCCATCCTTTGACCCGACTGCGCCATCCTCTGCTTCGACCGCGTCTTCCTCTACTTCGTCTTTATCATTCTCTTCGTCAGCTGCGGCATCCTCTACTTTATCAAGTTCCTTTTTGCGGGTCATGACATCCCTGTATTGTGAAAGCGCCTCAATGTATTCATCACTTTTCTGCCAGGACGACAAGAGTTTGCGATGGTAATGACCGCCTTCAACTCTGAGACCTGTGAGCCAGTCGCCGTAGGTCACCCGCAATTCTTCACCCGATTCGATGATCAGTCGCACAGAACCCCTGGTCTGGTCTTCTACCCGGACTTTCAATGTAACCTTGCGCGGCGCCCAAGTTTCTCCACTGACCTCAAACCGGCCATTCACGATGGGTGCGGTGGCAAACTGTTCATTCTCCCCGATCAGGGATGTGTATTGCGTCAGCACGACTTCACCATCGCGGGCGAAGTCGCCCAGATCACCTCTGATCAGGAATTTGGAGTCCGAATCACAGCCGAAGGCAAATGCCAGCCAGGCGAAAAGTACTACAGGCCGGAACACTACTGGAAGAACTCTTCCAGCGTCTCATCCAGTTTGTGGCCTCGAAGATCCTTTGCCAGTATCTCACCGGTGCTGGATTCAACCAGGTAGTTCTTGGGCACACCGGTCACGTTGTACGCCAGAGGGGCTTCTGCATCCCGGCCCATCCCCAGGTTTGGCCAGGGCAGGTCCTCTTCCTCGGAAGCCACTTCCCAGTCTGTGCGGTCATCGTCTATAGTAAATGAGATTATTTCGAAGCCTTTATCCCTGTGCCGCGCATATGCCTCCTTCATATGAGGAATCTCGACCCGGCAGGGACCACACCAGGATGCCCAGAACTCCAACAGTACGAGCTTGCTGTTCGCTCTGACATCAGCCAGCTGTACCTCTTTGCCCTCGAGAGTATCCGCCACGAAATCCCGAATTCCCTGTCCGATCGCGAAGCGCTTCCTTTCCTCGGCTCTCTTTGCCGCAGACTCCTCTGCCCTGGCGAGATTTTCCACGACCCAGGGATCCTCCGGGGTCATCTTGGCCAGCCCCCGGTAGGCTTCCAGAACCCATGGACCTCCCAGCCAGGCGGTTTCAATCGTCAACCGACGTACCAGGGGGTCCGGGTGAGTGGTGGAGACCAGGGTTCGACCTTCGGTTTCAATTTCCAGCAGGCGCTGGAATAGCTCCCCGTATCGATCGATGCGTTCACGGTTTTCGGCCTCGGTTTCTCCCTCCACCTCCTGTATTAGCCGGTAGTATTCCCTCTGGGTCTCTATGTACTCCTCGGAAAGACGCCAGGAGTTGTAAACGGCGTCATTGTATGACCCGCCCTCAATGACAAAGCGACCGGGCCGGCTCATGCGCAACCGCAATTGTCCGGGTTCAAGGATAAATCCATTCCCCTTGACAGGTGCATAACGCTGTCCCTGGGGGCCAATTGCATCGAGAACGTAAAAGTACACTTCGCGCGGCTCATCCACAGACGCCTCTACCCGGAATGTTCCGTCCGGCTGAATGGGTGCTTTCGCTATCACGTCGAGAGTTTCTTCAAACGAATTCGGCTTCCTGGGGCCCATTGTAGCCGCAGACATCATGGTGGCGGCGCCCTTTCCGTCGGTCGAGGGTTTTGGTTTCCACACTACAAAGTTTCCGTTGGTGTAGAATGCCGATAGGTCACCCTCAAGAACGAAATTCGCCTCCTGTCCAGAGACTGCCCCAGTGCAGGCCGAGAACACAAGAAGCAGCCAGGCTGTCAAGCGTATATTCATATTATTACTCCAGGATGTGAAGCCCGATTCAATTGCAGGTATCAGCCCTCACAAGGTCTGTTAAGAAATTCATAAAGACACATGAATCGACATATTGTAAACACGGCCATAGAGAGGTGAAGAATCCGATTCCGATTGCGTTAATTCTTCACCATCATCGTTCACCACGTTCGTCTCGCCGAAGTCATTACCCAGGTTGTTCACGGTGAAGGATACCCGGGCGCCTTCTGCCCAACCCGGAACACCCAGCAACCCACCCTCTACAAAACTGTAGCTTAGCGTCAGGTCGAGAATGGTCGGGGGTTCATAGTGGCTTGTGACACCTCCCGAAGTTCTGCTGGTTTTGGATTTAGTAGAGACATCCAGTCCGGCTTCGAGACCCCGCTGACCCCAGGTAAATTGTGCCGTTGACGCGGATTTGGGCACCACACCAATAATCGTGTTGCCTTCAGAGTGTCCCAGCACATCGATCACTTCGTCAATTGCAGGATCGATAACAACATCGTACTTGCTGGTCCTGGAATGCCGCCAGGAGAATCTGAAATCCCCGGCTGCTGTTTCCCGGGAGTAGAAGGCTTCCAGATCGACGCCTTCACGATCTACCTTAGACACGTTGAACCAGCGACGTTCCTGTACATAGAGGTCTTCTTCCGGGATGTAGAAGGTATTACTCGGCAGATTATCGGGATCGATTTCGAATGCCGAAAACTGGTTGATCCGATCCTTGAAATTCGTCTCACTCCAGGTGACTTTGAGACCCAGTCCGCTAATTGAAGGAGGATTAAATTCCACGCCAAAATTCTGGGTGTCAGCGGTCTCGGGCTTCAAATCCGGATTGCCACCTTCATAGATGAGGGCGTCCCTGAATTGTAGACTACCGTTGGGCAACTGGATCAAAAGGCCGCGGAATGGAGGTGTAATACTCTCGCTGGTGCGTCGCAACAACTGGTTGAGTTGTGGGGCTACAAATGATGTCTGTCGATTTAACCGGAATCGCAGGCTCTCAACCGGTGAAAACACAAGCCCGGCGCCCCAGGTAGTGGCGCTGCCGGCGTCGGGGAGGTCATCCGCTTTTTCTGTGGTTCCCAACGCAGTATCCCGGTAGATGACTTCCGGTGCATCGTAGGAGTCCCATCGCGCGGACAGGCTCAAAGACAGGCTCTTGTCCCCGGACATAAGCGGCACCAGGCTTTCCATGTAAGCTGCCTGATTGGCACGGCTGGCGTCAGTACTGAAGCTCTCAACGTCACCGATGGGAGATTGGTCAACGAAACCTATCTGAAATTGAGTCTTGCTGTCGAGCACGGTTTCCAGAGAACTGTAACCCACAAGAACACTCACGTCACCTGCAGGCATGGACCACAGCGAGCCGCGAAGCAGTGCATCAAAACGTGTCTGCTCATTTGTGCTGACTGCACTTAAAGGGTCGTTGATGTAAGACGACAAATCGCCAAATGGATTAGCGGCTGGTGGCGCGGGAATAGAGACCCGGCAAAGCCCGAAGCTGAGTGATCCGCCTTTCTCTGCACAGGATTCGGCCGTTTCTCCAAACAGGAATTGTGTGCTGGGAGTCACGCCGTCAGATCCCAGACCAGCCCCCAAACTCGTCCCGTCAAGGCTATTGATACGCATGCTGTCGGTATCCTGCGAGGAGAATCCAAGATTAGCCTCCCATCCCCAGTCGCTGTCGCCAAAAGAGCCTTCCAGGCTGAGGCCGAGATCAAGCGTATCCGACTCGGTTTCTGTTGTTACCGGCGGCAGGTCTCGTCGTTGGCCACGCAGATGAACATTGCGCCCGAAAGGATTGAATGGATTCCTTACCGCAAACGTCTGACCGGAAAGACTAATGTAACCGCGATCGTAAGTCGTTTCCCGGCTCTCGTATCGAGCCCTGGCCTCTGCACTGACATAGGCGCCAAAATCCCGGTCTATGCTGAACGTGAATCCGTCTTTCTGATTCTCGGGCAGCACATGGTACCCGGCCTGTGTTTCCACACCCCAATCTGGCAGACCAAACTGTGTGATTTCATCAACGCTGGAATCCTGATTGAACCCCAGCGGCAGGACAGCATGGGTTTCGATAGTTGCCCGGGACTGGTCTTCCGGTGAGAGAGCGTCGTATTCGCTCTGTGTGAGCACATCTCCATTCAGACGATAGAGGACAGGCAGGCTCGACCCATCTGCTAGACAACAAAAGCGGATGTCAAATTGCGGACCCGAGAATATCGATCGTTGAAACAGTGTTACCTGACGGTCCGCCCCGTCAAGGCCGGAATGACCGGAATGATTATAGCTTGCACGGACCCGGGCTTCACCCAGGAGGAAACCGCCTGAAATCGTGCCGAACCATTCGTCGTAGCTGCCGTCACTTGGCTGACTGTAGTTCAGGTCAAGTTCAATGCCCTGATAGTCTTTACGGGTGATAATGTTGATCACTCCACCGACGGCATCGGAACCATAGATGGCAGAGGCGCCATCGAGCAGAACGTCGATTCTCTCCACCAGCGTCAGCGGGATGGTGGATACGTCAGTCACACCGCCCAGGAAGCCGCTGTGACCAATACGTTTGCCATCAACCAGAATAAGTGTCGATTCGCTTCCCAAGCCGCGCAGATTCACAGTAGACGCTCCGGTAAAATTCTGGATCGTGTTGAGATTGCTGCCAAATCTCTCGGCAGTGGGATTGGCATTTTGCGGTAACTGGCGCAGTACGCGCTCGAGTGTCGCCTCCCCGGAGGCGCGTATAAAGTCACCATCAAGGACAGTGAGGTTCCCGGCCAGTTCTTCCGGCGTCCGGGCAATTCGCGTACCGGTCACGACAATCTCTTCGATTTCTGTAGCAGGGACGACAGGTGCGTCCTCAAGTTCGGTGGACTCAACCACCGGCGCCTGCTCAATTTCAGTAGCTTCTGTGGTCTCTGTGGCCCCTTCCTCGTTTTGTTGTGCCGTCAACAGCATGGGTGTGGTAAGGAAAATAAACGCCAGACAGCATCGGTAGAGAGAACCAGGGTGCTTGACAGCGGATCGTCCAGGATATATTTGTGTGGTCATGATCTCACTCCTGTTATTCTGTATGACATCAAACGCGTCCTACAAATTATAAGGATATAATTTAACCTGATAGCGTGTTTACTCTAAGAGTTTTGGAGGGGTTTGTCTATATCCATGGTGTCAGTATCCGGGATTAACCGGCACTTTACGGACACAAACCAGCTTAGTATGCTCGATAATACCTGGAAGAAAGAATTAAGGACCTCTATGCGATTGTTCAGACAGCATACAGTGATGTTTGTGTTTGTAACGCTCATCTGTCCATTAGCCGGTGCAGAACCATCGGTTGTGATGCAAGCGCTGAAGTCGGAACTCTCCCGTTCGATTGAGGTCCTTGGCGAAGAGCCGGTACCGCCTTATTTTCTGAGTTTTGAAGTTACGGAACAGGACACTGCCTCTGTTACCGGATCATACGGAGTACTGATTCGCAGCAACCGGCAGCGAAATCGAATTCTGGACGTCGATCTCCGGGTTGGTGGCTACGATCTTGACAACAGCCGGCCGACCAGGGGTCCGGGATCAGGTAGTTTCCGCCGCCGGTCTCTAACTCCCATCACCATTGAGGATGATATCGACGCCATACGCAGCGCTGCATGGATCGAAACCGATAATCAATACAAGCAGGCGCTGGAACAGTTGATCAAGGTCAAATCCGATGTCCGGCTCAAGGTGGACACAGAAGATCAATCAGCAGATTTCTCCCGTGAAAAACCCCAAAAGCTGCATGGCAAGACGGCAAGACTTGACATAAAAGTTGAGGACTGGGAGGCAAAAGTCAAACTTTACACGGCGCCGTTCGCAACACATGGCGACATATACAGTGCCTCGGCTTCATTCTCTGCCACTGCCGGTACACGCTGGTTCGTCAACAGCGAAGGAACAGAGATACAGACCTCGGAAACAATCTATCAACTGACCATCAGCGCTCATACGGAGGCAGAGGACGGCATGAAGTTGCCGCTGTATGAAACCTGGTCCTCGTTTACAACCAGTGGATTACCCAGCGACGAGACGGTACTACAGCACGTCGAGAGTATGATTGCCGATCTGGCAGCCCTCCGTGACGCACCGGTCATTGAACCTTACACAGGACCTGCCATCCTCTCCGGTCGCGCCAGTGGAGTATTCTTCCATGAGATCCTCGGCCACCGTATAGAAGGGCATCGCCAGAAACGGGTTGACGAGGGGCAGACTTTTAAAAAGAAAATAGGCGAACAGATACTGCCGGCGGACTTTACCGTCACCTTTGATCCTACACGTCGAAAGCTCGCAGGTTCGGACCTCGCAGGATCATATGAGTTTGACAACCAGGGCGTCATGGCGCGCCCTGTCAGTGTCGTCAAAAATGGCGTCCTGGAGAACTTTCTGATGTCACGTACTCCTGTCGAGGGTTTCCCCCACTCCAATGGACATGGCCGTAAAGCAACCGGCTACAAAACCGTTTCCCGCCAGTCTAATCTCATTGTGGAAGTAGCCAGACCATTGCGCCACACAGAATTGAAGGAACGGCTGGTTGCAATGATTCAGGAGGAAGGCAAACCTTATGGCCTCCTGATCAAGGACATCCAGGGGGGCGTGACCACTACCGGACGATTTTCGCCTAATGCCTTCCGTGTGCAACCTGTTCTGGTCTACCGTGTCCATCCGGATGGACGGGAAGAACTGGTGCGAGGGGTAGACCTGATCGGTACGCCCCTGACAACACTGAGTCACGTGGTGGCAGGAGACGACAGGATATCGGTCTTCAACGGTACATGCGGCGCTGAGTCCGGTGGAGTGCCCGTATCGGCAGTTTCACCCGGCATACTTGTATCCCAGATAGAAGTACAGAAGAAGCCTGAAAACCAGGACAGACGGCCAATATTACCGCCACCGGCAATCAATGAAGATGCAGCGAAAGTGTTGTCGGCAAACAGTCACGGAGACGACGTGTTAATTAATGCAATGCGTGATGAACTTGCCCGTTCCATGCAAAGCCTGAAGATCGAGCAGATGGGGAATCCTTATTTCCTGGCCTACAGGGTCGACGAACTCACAGGTTTTCAGGTCTCAGCGAGTTTCGGTGCGATCAATAACCGCTCGGAAACGAACTCTAGATCGCTTTCAGTGGAATTGAGAATTGGCGACCACAACTTTGATAACACCAATTTCCTGGGGCGTTCCAATGCCGCCAGCTTCAGGTCAACCATTCCGTTGCCACTGGAAAACGATTACTCTGAAATCAGACGTCAACTCTGGCTTGCCACAGACAAGGCATACAAACGTGCACAGGACCTGCTGGCCAGAAAACAGGCTGCACTGAATAATCAATCACGTGAGGAAGTCCCTGATTTCTATACCTCAGAGCCCATCACAACCCAAGGCAAAACCATTGTATCGAATCTGACTCCGGACACTGCAGAATCTCTGGTAAGGGAATTGTCTCAACAGTTCAAAGACATGCCGGAAATTAACGATTCACGTGTTGAGGTCGGGATGAACAACCGGCGCAGCGACTACATCAACAGCGAAGGAACGACCTTTAACTACTCACTGCCAGTAGTCTGGGTACAGACGTTGGCTCGAACCCAGTCATCAGACGGAACAGTCCTGCAGGACTTCGATGTGGTCCATCAACGATGGGGTGAACTTCCTGACCTGAAGTCATTGCAGCAAAGGGTGAGTAACATGGGTGACGCATTGAGCACACGTCGTGAAGCGGAATTTGTTGACCGTTATAGCGGTCCGGTACTGTTTGAAGGTCAGGCCGCGGCAGAACTTTTTGTACAGGTCATGGCGCCGAGATTACTGGCCATCAGAGTTCCGTTTACCGAAGACCTCCGTATGAATCGTGTAACGGAAGCTGTGAGGAATCCATTTGTGGACAAGATCGGCTCACGGGTATTGCCAAGATTTCTCAGCGTTCGCGACGACCCCACGCTCCTCACGACTAACGGCAGCAGCCTGCTCGGTGGCTATCCGTTGGATGATGACGGAATCCCGGTTACGCCTGCGGTGCTGATCGAAAACGGCATCCTGAAAACTCTGCTTGCAACCCGCAATCCTGTTGCGGGGGTCACTGCGCGTTCGGGCAACAGGCGCGGCATCCTGCCGCTGCCGGGGAACCTGCTGATTACCGGCGAAGGTGGTCTTACAAAATCGGAACTACACAACGAATTCATGCAACTCATCGCCGAACGGGGTATCGGTTACGGCATTATCGTGCGCCGTATTGGCAATTGGTTGCATAAAATCAACTATCCGACAGATACATTCAGACAATCCGGCGGTGGCGGGCAAACCTCGGTCGAACATCTGCTGCGAGCATACAAGGTGTTCCCGGACGGTCGAGAGGTACCCATACGGATAGCAGAATTGTCTGGAATTAACGCATCGACGTTCAAGGATATCGTTGCGATATCAAAGAAATCGACGAATCATTCCATGATGTATCCTCAAACAAGCGGGTCCATACTTCTGTATACATCCGCTCTATACGGTATTCCCCGGACCGATGCCATGATTTCGATTGCTACGCCGGATTTCCTGTTCGAAGACATAACGTTAAGAAAACCGCCTGGGAATATACCGAATCCACCTGTCGCCTCACATCCACTTTTCGATTCAAAATAAACATAATTCCATGGCTTTTCACCGCTTATGGTGGTTTGGACTCTGGTAAAATGCCACGTGGGAACCGGATAGTGAAAAAGATGTCTATAACGTCGCTTCTTTCCCGTGTATTGACACTGAAAAGGTAAAAAATATATGCCGTACAGAGATAACATCTTCCTTCTTGAGCAATGGCTGTCCAGCCAGATTATCGGGCAGGAGAAATTGATCAATCGGCTTCTAATTGCATTGCTTGCCGATGGGCACCTTCTTGTGGAAGGTGCGCCCGGATTAGCCAAGACCAAGGCTATCAAGATTCTTGCTGAAGGTATTGAAGGCGAGTTTCACCGGATTCAGTTCACTCCCGATCTGCTGCCGTCTGACATCACCGGCACGGAAATTTATCGTGTTCAGGATGGAACGTTTGAATTTCAGCAGGGACCCATTTTCCATAACCTGATACTGGCTGACGAAATCAATCGGGCGCCTGCCAAGGTTCAATCCGCGCTACTCGAAGGCATGGGAGAACGTCAGGTCAGCTTTGGTCGTCAAACATTTCCGTTACCTGACCTGTTTCTTGTCATGGCAACACAAAACCCGATTGAACAGGAAGGCACCTATCCACTGCCGGAGGCACAACTTGACCGATTTCTGATGCAGGTCAATATCGACTACCCGGATGCCTCATCGGAACGCAGCATTCTGCAACTGGTCCGCGATGAGGCGATGACGAAGGTCAACGAATCTCTTAAGCCACCACGTATCAATCAGGAAACTATTTTCGGTGTTCGCCAGGAAATTCTTAATCTGCATATGGCTCCTGTAGTAGAGGAATACATGGTTCAACTCACCATGGCAACGCGAAACCCTGTCGCTTACGGCCAGGATCTGGCTTCATGGCTGGATTATGGCGCTTCTCCTCGCGGCACTATCGCTCTGGATATCTGTTCACGCGCCAACGCTTATCTGCAAGGCAAGGACTTTGTCAGTCCTGACGATGTGCAGTCGGTACTGCACGACTGTTTCCGGCATCGCATCATCGTCAGTTTTGAGGCAGAAGCTACCGGTGTAAATTCCGACAGGATACTGGATACCATCCTGCAACGGGTTGCCGCAACCTGATCACAGTGACTTATGGCAAGATTAAATCCAACAAGTAAGTCTGTTAACCGGTTCAAGGCTGCTGATCAGTTCAAACTTGAAGGTGGCGCCTATACTGATATTAGGGGTTTGATACAGTTGCGTCACGCCGCCCGTGTGATTGACATACCGGAATTGAACAAGATGCATAACCCCCTGTCGGGTCTGCTGTCCTCCAGATTTCGCGGTCGCGGGATTGACTTTGCCGAAGTCCGGATTTACCAGCCCGGTGACGATGTACGCACCATCGACTGGCGTGTTACCGCACGCACTCAGACGCCGCATACCAAAATGTTCCAGGAGGAAAAGGAAAGACCGGTGCTGATCCTGGTAGATCAATCGTCTTCCATGTTTTTTGGTTCAAGGCAAGTCTTTAAATCCGTACTGGCTGCGGAAACCGCAGCTCTCCTTGCCTGGACTGCGCTGGAACGCGGTGATCGCACAGGGGGTATCGTCTTCTCGGAGAGTGGTCACAGAGAGGTGCGACCCCGGCGCAACAAGTCGTCAGTACTGCGACTGTTGCACGAAATCCATGATTACAACCTGGCACTCAACCGCAATTCAGGCAATGATAACCAGGCCTATCTGACAGAAGCTCTGCACAATGTACGCAGGGTTGCAAAACACGGCAGTATTATTTTCCTGATCTCGGATTTTCAAACATTTAACGAAGAAGCAACCCGGGTCCACCTGCGAGAGTTGTCACGTCACAACGATGTGATCGGCCTGCATATTTCGGACCCGCTGGAAAGAGAACTGCCAAACCCGGATCTCTACACCATAACCAATGGTTCCGCCCGATCTCGTATCGATACTGCAGTCACGCGTTATCGAAGAGCCTACCAGGATCAGTATCTGGCTGGTCTTGACACTATTCGAGCTGAATTCGCACGCATCAGATCACCACTGATCGAACTATCCACGGAACAATCACTGGTCAGCAGTTTGTCTGCCAGGTTTTCAGAAACTTCCACGGCATAACATGGACATGTCAACCTATCCGATGCCTGTAGCTGTACCCCTCCAGGGCGGTCAGGGAACCGCAATGGCCGATCCACTGGTACAATTGCGTGATATTCATCTACCCGGCCCGGTCGAAAGCTGGCCACCAGCCATTGGCTGGTGGATATTACTTTTGATAATCCTGTTACTCGTCCTCACAGTATTCAACTGGCTGTACAAACGCTGGCGTGAGAACCGTTATCGACGTGAAGCCCTGAAAGAACTGAGGCAGTTGCACGAGAATTACCTGCAGCATGGCGATGACTTGCTGTATCTTGCACGTTTCCAGACATTGTTAAAACGGGTAGCGCTGACGCGATTCAGCAGAGAAGAGGTAGCCAGCCTGACAGGAGAGTCCTGGGTCTCGTTTCTGGATCGAACGTCACGCAGCCAGGAATTTACCATGGGTAAGGGTCAGGTACTGATTGATGGCAATTATTCACCAGCAACCAAATCGCCGGCAACCAAAACGCCGGCAATCAAAGTTGACGTTGCCGCTCTTCAGGATCTCGGCGTTTACTGGATCAAACACCATAATCCGGAATTTGCAGCATGATTGAATTCCTCTGGCCCTGGGCGATCATGATCCTTCCCCTGCCACTGCTGTTGTACTTCCTTGTGCCCGCTGCAAAACGTACAGATGCCGCACTACATGTGCCTTTTTATACCGTTGCTGTCGGCTATGCCAGTGATTCCAATACCGGTCAACGACGCAAATGGTTCGGACGATTGATTCTATTGTTAATCTGGCTATGTCTTGTAGTTGCTGCAACAAGACCGCAGTTTATTGGAGAACCCATAGAATTGCCCACCAGTGGCCGTGACCTGTTGCTGGCCGTGGATATTTCCGGATCCATGGGCCAGGATGACATGAAAAAAGGCAATCGAGTGGTGATGAGACTGGATATAGTCAAGGATGTGGTTGGCGATTTTGTAGAACGACGGCAGGGTGATCGAATGGGACTGATCCTGTTTGGCACCCAGGCTTATCTGCAGACACCATTGACTTTTGATCGCAATACGGTTCGCACTTTGCTCCAGGAAACTCCTCTTGGCATAGCCGGCGAAAGAACTGCCATAGGGGATGCCATTGGACTCGCTGTAAAAAGATTACAGGACCGACCCGAGGAAAACCGGGTGTTGATCCTGTTGAGCGACGGCTACAACAACGCCGGTGAGGTTGATCCCCTGCTCGCGGCCGGACTTGCCGCCAAAGAAGGCATTCGGATTTACACTATCGGTTTTGGTGCTGAAGAAATGGTTACCCGGGGTTTACTGTTTAATCGAAGAGTTAACCCATCAGCAGATCTGGACACGGAGACCCTGACTGAAATAGCCCGCTTGACAGGTGGGATTTACCGGCGTGCAAAAAGTGCAGACGAACTGGCCGAAATTTATGCGGAAATGGACCGGCTGGAACCCATTGAACAGAATCCTGAAATCTACCGACCTGTTCGCACATTATTCCACTGGCCTTTAATGCTGGCATTTGTCCTGAGCCTGCTCTATGCATCAGTTTTTGCGATGCACACTATACGGCTTATCACCTTCAGGCTTGCCGGCAACACCAGGGCACAGGAAACCGGATCGCCATGAACGATATTCTGATCAACTTTCATTTCCTGCGACCCGAATGGTTTTATGCCCTGATCCCAGCGCTGATTCTATTTTCTCTACTGATGTACCGGCAACGTAAAAACAGCAACTGGGAACAGTCAATTGATCCTGTACTGTTACCACATATACTGGATGAGCCTGGCGGTAGAGTCAGCAGGAATCCACTGACACTGATGCTTGTTGCATGGTGCCTGGCGATTCTGGCGCTGGCAGGGCCTGTCTGGCAAAAGACGCCGCAACCAGTCCATGAACGGGAAGATGCCCTGGTCATCCTGCTGGATCTCTCCCGTTCCATGTACGCAACAGACGTCAAACCTACCCGGTTGGTTCGAGCCCGCCATAAATTGCAGGACCTTTTGAATCTTCGCAGTGAAGGTGTCACCGCACTCGTGGCATTCGCCGGGGATGCACACACTGTGTCACCCCTCACCGACGATACAGTCACTATTGCAGCTATGATCCCGGCTCTGACACCGGAAATCATGCCCGCTTTTGGCAGTCAACTGACGCCGGCTCTGGAAAGTGCTGTCTCCCTGTTTGAAGATGCGGGGATCACCAGTGGTCGCATCCTGATCATCACCGATGAAATTCGTGACATTGCAAAAGCACAGGCTGTTGCAAGAGAGCACAGAATACGATATCCGATTTCCGTCATGTCTGTCGGTTCCAGCGATGGCGCCCCGGTTTTGCTCAACGGAGAGTATCCGGATGCAGGCTTTCTCAAGGACTTCAGCGGCAATCTTGTTATACCCAAAGTTGATGAAGCTGCCCTGGCCGACTTTGCATCAATTGCCGGCGGGCGCTTTACGCCGATGACTTTGACCGATGAGGATCTGGAATATCTGCTGGCTGCTACCCCCCTTCTTACCGACGAGAACATCCTGGCGCTGGAACGGGATTTTGATGTCTGGGAAGAGGAAGGACCATGGCTGTTAATTCTGCTTCTGCCTCTTGCCGCCTTTGCTTTCCGTCGCGGCTGGCTGTGGTCTCTGGCACTGCTGTGCCTGTTACCTGTCGACAATACCTACGCATTTGAATGGTCGGATCTATGGCAGACAAAGGATCAGCAAGGCATTGAAGCCCTGCAGCAGGGCCAACCCGGCAGAGCTGCCGAACTCTTTGAAAACCCGGGATGGAAAGGCTCTGCACTGTATCGCGATGAAGACTTCCAGAATGCTGCGAGCGAGTTTGCCAACATTGATTCCACTGATGGCCGGTACAATCTGGGAAATGCATTTGCGAAACAGATGCGCCTGGAAGAAGCCATTGAAGCCTACGACGAAGCATTGAAACTCGATCCTGATAACGAGGATGCTGCCTTTAACAGGCAGTTGGTTAAACAATTGATTGATCAGCAGCAGCAACAGCAACAGCAACAGGATGGTGAAAATCAGGAGCAGGAGGACAGTGGTCAGGAAGATCAGCAACAGGAAGGTAACCCGGACCAGCAACAGGATGGAAATGAAGATCAGCAACAGGAAGGAGAACCTGAACAACAACAGGGGGAAAATGAAGATCAGCAGCAGGAAGGAGAACCTGAACAACAGCAACAGGAAGGTAACGAAGACCAGAATCAGGATGAAGACGCTGATCAGGATCAAAGTCAGCCTGGTGAAGAGAATCAGGTGGATGCAGAATCTGAAATGGACAGTGAAGAAAAACAGGCACTGGAGCAATGGCTGCGCCGCATTCCAGACGATCCGGGTGGACTATTGCGACGAAAATTCAGGGCACAACATGAAGAGCGCCTGAAGCAGGGTCAAATCTCACGCCAGACGGAGTACGGAGACTGGTGAAGACATTATTGACGACATTAATTTTATTTATGGCATCGTTGACCTGCACCACCATTCTCGCTGCGGTCACTGCTACCGTTGATCGCAATACATTGACAACCCTGGAACTCCTGTCTCTAACAATACGAATCAGGAATGTTCCGGATCCACAGACTCCTGACTTTTCTGCCATTGAAAAGGACTTCGAAATTGTCGGCGTACCCAATTCGAACTCACAACAATCTTTCACTTTGGTCAACGGCAGAGCAACATCAGAAACGACAATGACCTACACCTTGTCGCTGCGACCAAGACGTGAAGGACAACTACGGATACCTCCTGTCCAGATAGCGGGGGAACAAACCGAGGCCATTCTCATCAATGTCGTGCCACCATCCGCCGCAATCCAGCGGCGTGATGCCCGGTTTGTGTTTCTGGAAACGGGTGTCGACAAGACTTCTGCCTATGTGCAAAGTCAGATCATCTATACCCTGAAACTGTTCTACACAGAGTCAATCAATGGCAGCTTTCCCCCACCGCCTGACTTACCGGATGCGGTGGTGACAACTATCGTAGATGAAAAACGTTACGAGACGATTGTCAATAACCAACGCTATCACGTTTTGGAAAAACGCTACGCGATCTTTCCCCAAAAAAGTGGCGTTCTTACCATTCCGCCGGAAGTTTTCCGTGGCACACGGGGTGGAAGCGGTTTTTTCAGTCAGCGCCAGCAGGTGAGTGCTCTCACTGAAGGTTTGAATATTACGGTAATGCCCAAGCCGACGTTGTTCAGCGGTGAAAACTGGATCGCCGCCTTGTCATTTGACGTTTCTGAACAGTGGAATGAACAACCTCCTGTATTCAGGGTCGGAGAGCCCATCAACCGCGTACTGACCATGCATGCCAAAGGACTCCCCGGTTCTCTGTTACCCCCTTTCAAGGAACTTGAGATCGGGAATATCAAGACCTATGTTGATCCACCCGACGTCAGCGAAAGCGCCGAAGAAGACGGGCTTGTATCATCCAGTATCACCACTGTCGGAATAGTACCTACCACAGCCGGTCCCATTACCTTGCCGGAAATCAGGATCCCCTGGTGGAATATTCGAACTGACAGCGAGGAAGTCGCCGTCATACCTGCTGCTACCTATGATGTACTGCCTTCGGTCGATTCTGATGCTTCTGTCCCCGACATCAATGTACCCAGTCCACAGAACACCCAACCTCAGGTCATCCGGGAACCGGCCTCATTGTATTGGATGTACATCACCCTGGCTCTTGGTTTGCTGTGTTTATTTACATCCTGGAAATGGTGGAGTGCCCGGAGAACGATGGCAGATGTTCCCGGGGACCCCGAAAACACTGCGACTGATTACCAGCCGGATGAAGACCAGCTCTATCTCAATTTAAGCAGGGCATGTAAAGACAATCAGGCAACCGATGCCCATCGCTATCTCTTTCTGTGGGCAAACGCCAGATTCAACACCGGTTCTCTGCAGGCATTGCAACAACGTCTTAAGCGTGATGATTTAAATGATGAAATCAGGAAACTTGAAAGTGTGCTCTACACGAGTGACGGAGTGCAGGACTGGCGGGGTGCAGATTTGTTGAAACTGGTGGAAGAACTCAGAGACCAGAAAGATGAATCAGTCTCCAGGCCTGAACTGCTTAGTGAATTGAATCCCCATTGAGTTATCGCAGATTCATGTGACTGCTTTGAGGTTATCCTCGGCTAGCTGAAGGCTCTTACTGACAATTTCAAAAACATCACGGGAGAGATTTTCTGTCGCCCTGATACGCTCCAATTGTGCCGTCATAAGTGAACGTCGCTGAACATCGAATTTACGCCAGCGCGTCAACGGTCCCAGAATCCTCGCTGCCACCATCGGGTTGAACTGGTCCAGTTCAAGCACACGGTCTGCCAGAAATTCATATCCAGAACCGTCAACACTATGAAAGTTAACGTTATTATATAAAGTGAATCCATTCACCAGAGCACGCACCCGGTTTGGATTTCTGATATCAAACGCCTCATGCTCCATCAATGACTTGACTCGATCCAGGGTGCCAGGCAATTGACAGGACGCCTGTATGGTGAACCATTGATCAATCACCAGTGCCTCATCCACCCAGCGGTTATAGAATTCCTTCAGCGCTTTCTCTGCCGGTTCCCGTGCTGCCTCCGCTGCACAACCTGTCAGTGCCCGAATAGCACTTGATGCATCAGTCATGTTGTCTGCCTGCTCAAACTGCTCAATACACAGTGGCGTCATCTTCCCGTCAACCGGTTGCATCAGATAACCCAGTGCGATGTTCTTCAATGAACGACGGGCAATGGCATCTGCCTCTGGTCGATATGCTTCCCCGGACTGATTCAATCGATATACCTTCAGCAACAGCCCGCCAAGTCTGGAAGCGATCTCGTCACATACGGCCTCTCGCGCCTGATGAATTGCATCCACATCAGCGATATCGGCGAGTTCCGCCAACCAGGTTTCAGTGGGCAATTCCAGCATTGCAGCAATCATGGCCTTATCCAACGATCCATCCTGGTCACGTTCAACAGCCTGATTCAGGTTGTTCTCGAACGCTGAGATAAGACGCGAGTCAACTGTAATCTCTGACCCTGACCGAATCTGCTCCTCAACCTCCTGGATGATGTCAACACCGAGGCGTTGCCCTGCCTCCCAACGGACGAAGCCATCATTGTCGTGGATCATCAGGAATGTCAATTCATCACGGGTATAGTCATAGTTCAGTTTTACCGGCGCCGAGAAACCGCGCAGCAGTGAAAGAACAGGTTTCTGACCGATACCTTCAAGCGTAAACTCACGAGACGGTTCTGTGATGTTCAGCACAATCGTATATGCATCATCATCTGCGACTATGCTGGAGATGTCCGGTTTATCCACCGTAAACGGGATGTCCGAGCCTGACTCATCCAGCAATCCGACAGCCAGCGGCATATGGTATGGACTCTTCTCTTTCTGTCCCGGTGAGGGTGGACAGGACTGATGGACCGTCAGCGTCATTACCCCGTCAGACTCGTCATAGCGACTGGAGATGTCCAGCACGGGGGTACCTGCCTGACGATACCATGTTCTGAACCGGGCAAGATCCATATCATTGGCATCTTCTATCGCTCTGACAAAATCCTCTGTCGTCACCGCCTGACCATCATGCCGCTTGAAATACAGATCTGTCCCCTTTCGGAATCGTTCCTTGCCAGACAGGGTCCGGATCATGCGCACGACTTCCGCACCTTTTTCGTATACCGTCGGGGTATAAAAATTATTAATTTCCATATATGAATCCGGGCGGACAGGATGTGCCATTGGTCCTGCATCCTCCGGGAATTGTGAGTTCCTTAATACAGAGACATCCTGTATTCGACAAACCGTGGGAGAACCCATATCGGATGAAAACTCCTGATCACGAAATACGGTAAATCCTTCCTTCAGACTCAGTTGAAACCAGTCACGACAGGTCACTCTATTGCCCGACCAGTTGTGAAAATATTCATGAGCAATAACACCCTCTACCCGTTGATAGGCTGCATCCGTGGTAGTGTCGGGACGGTCCAGTACACAGGAAGTGTTAAAGATATTGAGCCCCTTGTTCTCCATGGCTCCCATATTGAAACTTTCCACAGCCACTATCATGAAGATGTCCAGGTCATATTCACGACCATAAACCCGTTCATCCCAGGCCATGGCGTTCTTCAGACTCGTCATCGCATAGTCCACCTTGTTGATATTGTGAGCCTCGGTAAATATCTTCAGAGTGATTACCCGGCCACTCATGGTGGTAAAGGAGTCCTCAATGTATTCCAGGTCACCTGCAACCAGAGCAAACAGATAAGAGGGTTTCCTGAATGGGTCTTCCCAGGTCACCCAATGACGTTCACTATCACCTTCCCCTCCCTTTATTCCTCCCCTTTCAATGTCGTTACCGTTTGATAACAGTACCGGATACTTTTTTTTGTCGGCAACAATAGTGGTTCTGAATTTCGACATCACATCCGGACGGTCCAGATACCATGTGATGTTCCGAAAACCCTCTGCTTCACATTGTGTACAGAGCATATCCCCCGATTGATATAAACCTTCCAGTGACAGATTGTCCTGCGGTCGGATCTCAACCCGGGTTTTCAGCGTAAATGACTCTGGTACGTTATAAACCGTCAACATTTCATCATCGATCCCGTATTCATTGGACAGGAGTTCCCTGCCATCAATAGCAACTGATCTTGTATCCATGTCCTGACCGCCATTCAACACCAGATCTGGTTGTACCGAATCGGCATCAGGATTACGCCGTACCTGCAAGGATGTCGTCACAACAGTAGACTGTTCATGGATATCCACATGCAGGTCGGTCTCTTCAAGCAGGTATGGCGGTACCGCATAGTCCCTGCGGTGAATGACTTTGGGTTGGCTGTCTTTCATGGTCCGGATTCATAACATAGGGGAAGTAATCTTATCGCACAGACCCAGGCAGGTCACCTGGGCCGCCTGTTTAATCCTCCGGCAACAGCTCCGATCAAAATACCGCCAACCAAGCCCCCAAGATGCGCTCCGTTCGCCAGCGACCCCAGTCCCAACAGGTCAATTGCCCCGGTAAAGCCGACCGCCAGATAAACCAGCATGAAAATATAGAGACCCGGTGGCAGTCCGGTTGTTCGCCGTGGAACCATTCGGCTCCATACAAGGCTGTATCCCAGCAAGCCAAATACTACACCTGACATGCCACCAAAAAACGATGGTCCGTATAAAAAGTACTGCATGAAATTTGCCAACAGAGAACTTGCCAGCGTCACCAACAGTAACACCAGGGAACCATTGACCAATTCTATTCTTCGACCCACTTCCCAGACCCAGAGCAGATTGAATACGATATGCAACAAGCCGAAGTGCAGAAACATTGGCGTAAGCAGTCGCCAGTACTGGCCTGATTCAATAGTATGAGTCAGGTCCGCAAAATACTGATAGGGACCACGCTCCTGGAATTCAAGAAACGTCATATGCTGGAACAACCCGGTAACATCGCCGGAATCCAGTCCGGACGTTACGGGATATAAAACGACATTGACCAAAATAATCACACAGGTCAATGGATATCGGCGAACAGCAGCCCAGGGGTCAGTAATCATTCAAAACTCTTGTCTGAATACTGTACACCTGTACTGAAATTGCCATGCGATTCACAATGCTGAAATCACTCAATGAGGACTCTCTATATTGGCTCTCAATAGTGCTGTGCGATAAAAAGTTGTAAACTTGCCGGTGTATGTTAACACCGTCTGATGACGAAGGAGATTTTCACTGTAATGGAGAATGCTGATCAACAGGTACTCTCCCAGCTGACACACTGGGTGGAAAATCGGCAGATGGCCTGGCTGTGTACCGTCGTAAAGACCTGGGGTTCTTCGCCGCGCCCTGTGGGTTCTCTCCTCTGCTGCAATGACCAGGGTCACGTCGCTGGTTCACTGTCTGGTGGCTGCATTGAAGAAGATCTTCTGGACAGATTAAAAAACGGTTCCCTGGCGGCTGAAAAGCCGGAACTGCTCATCTACGGGGCAACTCAGGAAGAAGTTGAACGTTACCAGTTACCCTGCGGCGGCCAACTGCATGTTGTGATCGAACCCATACCTGACCAACGACACCTGCAGACACTTCGCCAGATCGTTAAACGACTGGAAATGCGTGAATGTATAGAGCGTACTCTGGATATTTCAAACGGCAGCATGACAGTCAAAGACAAAGACCGATACAGGCACCTCAGGTTTATCGGTGATTTCGACCAGGACAGCCCAGGGGGAAAAACACTCATCCAGACCTATGGTCCACGTTATCGTCTGTTCCTTATCGGCGCAGGACAGGTCTCCATGTATCTTTCTGAAATAGCTCGAATGCTGGACTATCACGTTATTGTCTGCGACCCTCGTGAAGAGATGATTGAACAATGGCCAATAGAGGGCGTACAACTGGTCAACGACATGCCGGACGATGCCGTTAAAATCCATGCAAACGATCACTTTTCCGCCATTGTTGCACTGACCCACGACCCCAGGATTGACGATATGGGATTAATGGAAGCCCTTAAAACAGATGCTTTCTTCGTCGGCGCCATGGGATCAACCCGCACCTCGGCCAAACGGCGTGAACGATTGAAAATGCTGGATCTCTCCGATACTGAAATCGGCAAACTGCATGGCCCAGTGGGATTGCCCATAGGCAGTAAAACTCCCGCGGAGATTGCAATCGCTATCCTTGCACAACTTACCGCGCTTCGGTCCGCAAAAAAAGAAGAGGTTGTATCAGCAGATTTCCGTGAAGTTGCAGCAGGATAGGCGGGGATGGGGCGATCATAATGGTTGGTGCGATCATTCTGGCTGCCGGCAGCAGCAGACGATTCGGTGATGACAAGCGAAAAGCGACACTCCAAAACGGCAACATGTTGATTGAAAATACAATCAACATTGCAGCGAAAACATTTGACTCAGTACTGGTTGTTCTTCGATTTGGCGACCGGGCATTTGCGGACGAACTGGATTCTAAAATCAACATCCCCGGCATTTCGTATTTTCTGGCGCCGGATTCCGCCAAAGGCATGGCGCACAGTCTCAGCAACGCCATTCAGAAGGCATTTGGTATGGATGCCGCGATGATATTCCTCGCCGACATGCCCTATATCAAAGAAGAAACCATCACGAAACTCATCAATGCCTATAATGCCAATCAGGACCTGCAGCCCATTGTTATCCCAACATCAAACGGCACTCCAGGTCATCCTGTCATTTTCGACAAGGCATACTTCAACGAAATCCAGTCACTGGAAGGCGATCTCGGCGCCCGGTCTGTAGTGGATGCCCACCTGGACAAATTGATACAGGTTGAAATTGACGATTCCGGGGTTTTAAGGGATATCGATACCCTGGACGACATTGAGGCTATAAATCTTTAACTCATTGGCCATTCAATTTGTCACCGGCTCGCGTCGCCCAATCGAGTTTATTACGACAGACATTATAAAAACTGTGCCCTGGCGGATGAATCAGCTTCAAACGATCCTTTCTCTTTCGCACCACCAATTCTTCACCGGATTCAATCTCGAATTCGATCTGTGAATCAAAGCTCAGCCGGGCTTTCACATCAATGTGGGGACCAATCACCACTTTCATGGTAAAACTACCGGGAATGACCAGAGGTCTGCTGGTCAGGGTATGCGGGAACATTGGCACCAGCACAACGGCATCCAGACTGGGGTGCATGATCGGCCCACCTGCAGACAATGCATATGCGGTAGACCCGGTAGGTGTGGAAATGATCAGACCGTCCGAATGCTGGTTATAGACGAACTCGTCATTGATAAAGAGATCGAATTCGATCATTTTGGGTAAATTGGCAGTGTGAATCAGTACTTCGTTCAGTGCACAGGGTTCTGCATCAAGACCGGAGACTTCACCTTCCAGCAGAAAATGTTCTTCGATGACAAAGTCTCCTGCCAGCACATCGCCAATACTCAATTCAATGTCATCAGGTGATATATCGGCCAGGAAACCCACGCGGCCCCTGTTGACACCAAGAATCGGGATCCCGGCCGGTGCAAGTGCACGCGCTGCACCTAAAATGTTGCCATCACCACCAACGGCTATCACCAGGTCACAGTTTTGCCCCATATCCGATAATACACACCCGTCACTGTTCCCCAGCATTGCTGCTGAATCAGCTTCCATCACCACATCCACCGACCGGGACTCAAGAAAATCCACGACCCGGCGAAGTGATTCCAAGACCTGATCTGTACCGGTTTTTGCAACAATGCCAACACTGTTAAACTGCATATTGACTGACAATTAATTAGTTCCTGTCCAGAAAATCGACTTACGGGAGTTTAAGTTGCGACATTTGCATATTGTTGTTTAAAAATCAATGGCTTGACAGGAAGTAATCACCGCGGTGTTAAATTCTCGGACAAGAATTAATTTTTAATTGCGCATTAAAAGCCAGAAACACCGAATATTCAAAGGGATACAGACCTCCCTTTGATGATGAACCTTGAAATTCTGCGTAAAAAGGGGAAACTGAGTGTCCACATGGGTAGTTTAATGACACCCGTTCGTAAACCTTCAGTAGAAACAAAATGAATTCGAATATTAACAAACGTTACGTTGAAGAACTTGTCGCTGATCGCACAATCGCAGAAATTCGCGAAGCAGGTTCACTCTGGCAGGCCATGCGCACTGAAGTTGAGGCCAGGGCAGAATTTGAACCGATCATGTCCACTTTTTTCCATGCCACGGTACTGAACCACGATACCATTGAAGGTGCACTGAGTTTTCTTTTGGCCAGCAAACTGGACAGTCCTGTTGTCTCCAGCATGGCCATTCGCGAAATCATTGAAGAAGCCTATCTCGCTGAACCATCGCTTATTCACGCGGCGGAAATAGACATCAAGGCAACCCGGAACCGTGATCCAGCCTGTAACAGCTATTCCACACCTTTCCTCTTCTACAAAGGTTTTCATGCCCTGCAGGGACATCGTATTGCGCACTGGCTCTGGGGAGAAAGCCGCCACAGTCTGGCATTTTTTTTCCAGCATCAGATGAGTTCAATATTCGGTGTGGACATTCATCCGGCCGCTCGTATCGGCTGTGGCATCATGTTTGACCATGCGACAGGACTTGTCATCGGTGAAACGGCCGTGATTCATGATGATGTCTCCATTCTGCATGGCGTCACCTTGGGCGGCACAGGTAAAGAATCCGGTGACCGCCATCCCAAGGTTCACAGAGGTGTGCTCATTGGGGCAAACGCATCCATCATCGGAAATATTGATATCGGTGAAGGCGCCAAAGTCGGCGCCGGCAGCGTCGTCATGCAGGATGTACCACCTCACACCACGGTTGCCGGCGTACCCGCAGTAGTGGTTGGAAGACCTGATGGAGAAGCACCTGCGCTGGATGTGGATCAGAGTTTTTAGATTGGCGGAGCCCAGGGACTGCACCATAGGCAGTTCGGCAGCAAAAGGATATAAGTGAGCTGGTCCGAAAAACTCTCCTGCGACGAGGTCGTCCTCATTGATGGCGGTACGGGTTCAGAACTCAAACGTCGCGGTGTGCCCATGAACCCCGCCGCCTGGTCGGGTCTGGCTGTCCACACCCACCCTGAAGCCGTACGTGCCATCCACACCGATTATATCCACGCTGGCGCAGAAGTGATCATCGCCAATACCTTTGGCACTGCCCGGTCTCTGCTCCAGGCCGCCGGCATTGGTAACGAATTCGAACGTATCAACCACCGTGCCGTAGAACTTGCTTCCGAAGCCCGGGACGTCGCGGGGAAGTCTGCAGTGGATGTCGCTATCGGCGGCTCTCTGTCCAACCTGCCCCCGAACATGGACCGAGGCAAGTACCCGCCAGCCAAACTCGAAAGTGCTGACTTGAAGGAGTTGGCAGATACCCTTGTCGACGCTGGCGTCGATATCATCGCTCTGGAGATGCTCCAGGACACCCACCATGCCCCGCGTGCCATGGCAGCGGCGCTCACCACAGGCCTGCCGGTCTGGCTGGGTGTCAGCGCGCGACTTCGGGAAGCGGACCACAGACTGGTCGGGTTCAACTACACGGACATGGACTTCGAAGACATTCTGGACGCACTGATTCCCATGGGTCCGGACGTCGTCAACGTGATGCACACCGAAATTGCTGCGGTGGCGCCGGCCATCTCGATGATTCGCAAACGCTGGCAGGGACCTATCGGTGTCTACCCGGAGATGCCCTATTCCACCGTTCCGGTTTGGCGAACGGCGTTGTCACCCGAAGAGTTCGTCGATGAAGCAAAAGGCTGGCTATGCCAAGGCGCTCGGTTGATCGGCGGCTGCTGTGGTACTACGCCGGAACACATCGCCGCACTCGCCCAGTGGCTTCAATACACTGGCCAAGATCATGGCCCAGTCACAACAGTTTAATTATCCCTGCTGCCACCGCGGACACCGCAATAACTGCTAATATGATTTTGTTGGCCTTGGTTTGAATCTTGACCTCAAGTTCAGTTCTCATTTGGGCAAATTCAGACCTGAAAGAGGTTATTTCATTGCATACCACAGCGACGTCGACTTTTGTCGCGAGCAATTGGCGGAGCGGACGGGATTCGAACCCGCGACCTCCGGCGTGACAGGCCGATATTCTAACCAGCTGAACTACCGCTCCGTATAAGGCTCTTCATTCTGTCAACATCTTCTAAAACATATCGAATGTTGCTGCTGCAGAATGAATATTCATTCCAATGTTACTGGTGGGTGTTGCAGGGGTCGAACCTGCGACCTACGGCTTGTAAGGCCGTCGCTCTCCCAACTGAGCTAAACACCCAACACCCTGATGAGGAAGAGCGAATTGTACCGTTTGTTGACTTTGAGTCAAGGAGTGAATCAATGTCGAGCAAACAATAGTAATTAGCTTAGAACTTACTTGTATTTGTTGAAGTCGGTCCAGTACGTTATATTGCGCCATCAGACCACATGGCGCCTGAGTCAATATCCGGTATCTCCTGAATAAAGTCATCACAGCATGGAAGACTACAGTTTCACTCATTTGCAACAGATAGAAGCGGAGAGCATCCACATTATCCGCGAAGTGGCTGCGGAATTTGATAATCCGGTGATGTTGTATTCAATTGGAAAAGATTCCTCCGTGATGCTGCACCTCGCCATGAAAGCCTTCTATCCAGGGAAGCCACCTTTCCCGTTAATGCACGTTGACACAACCTGGAAGTTCAAGGAAATGATCAGGTTTCGGGATACTTACACCCGGTCACTGGGCATTGATTTGATCGTCCATATCAACCAGGAAGGCGTTGCTGCCGGGGTTGGTCCTTTTACACATGGCAGTCAGAAGCATACGGATATCATGAAAACCGAAGCCCTCAAGCAGGGATTGAATCAATACGGTTTCGATGCTGTATTTGGCGGCGCCCGTCGAGACGAAGAGAAATCAAGAGCCAAGGAGCGTGTTTATTCCTTCAGGGATAAAAATCACCGTTGGGACCCTAAAAATCAACGTCCGGAATTATGGAATATTTATAACAGCGAACTCAACAATGGTGAGTCCATTAGAGTATTCCCCTTGTCAAACTGGACAGAACTGGATATCTGGCAATACATCCTGCTGGAAGAAATACCAATCGTTCCGCTTTATTTCGCCAAAGAACGCCCGGTAGTCGAAAGGGACGGAACTCTTATCATGGTGGACGACGACAGAATGCCTCTGAAACCTGATGAAAAGCCGGAGATGAAGATGGTGCGCTTTCGCACCCTTGGATGCTATCCATTGACAGGGGCAGTAGAGTCCAACGCAACAACTCTGCAGGGCATCATGCAGGAAATGCTGCTGACAACGACATCTGAAAGACAAGGCCGACTGATTGACAGTGATCAGGCAGGCAGCATGGAAACGAAAAAGAAAGAAGGCTACTTCTGAAAACCAACGGTTTTTGGCTTTACCAATGGCTTGGAATACATCAAATTCGGACCAAAAATGAATGAACAGAGTGATCTGATCACAACCGACATCGATGGTTATCTAAAACTGCACGAGAGGAAAGAACTCTTGCGCCTGTTGACCTGTGGCAGTGTGGATGATGGAAAGAGCACTTTAATCGGTCGGTTACTGCATGATTCCCAGCTGATTCTGGATGATCAACTGGCCGCGGTTAAGGCGGATTCCGCTCGCGTTGGTACGGTTGCAGACGGGATTGATCTGGCGCTTCTGGTTGACGGGTTGCAGGCAGAGCGGGAACAGGGAATTACGATTGACATTGCCTACCGGTACTTTTCTACAGACAAACGAAAATTTATTATTGCCGATTCGCCCGGCCATGAGCAGTATACCCGCAATATGGCCACGGGTGCTTCGAACTGCGATCTTGCCGTCATACTGATTGATGCAGTGAACGGCGTCCTGACTCAAACCAAGCGCCACAGTTTTATCGCCACACTCCTTGGAATCAGACATATCATCGTCGCTATCAACAAGATGGACCTGGTGGACTACTCCGAAGAAGTGTATCAGCAGATAAAATCAGACTATGCGGCATTTTCAATGCATCTGGATATTCAGGATCTTCGCTATCTGCCAATGTCGGCTTTGAAAGGCGATAATGTCGTTGATTCCTCAACCAGTATGCCCTGGTACGAGGGGGCGCCATTGATGACGATGCTGGAGAATATCCAGATTTCCTCGGACAGGAACCTGGTGGATTTCCGATTTCCGGTTCAGTATGTCAACCGGCCGGGGCCTGATTTCAGAGGTTACTGCGGAACGGTAGCATCCGGTATCGTCAGAAAGGGCGATGAAATAATGGTGTTACCTTCCCGTAAAACGAGTCGTATTGCTTCTATCGAGACCCCTGATGGAGAACTGGAACAAGCGTTTCCACCACAGGCGGTAACATTCACGATAGATGATGAACTGGACATCAGCCGGGGTGACATGCTGGTGCATCCCAACAATATCCCCTACTTCACTGACCGGATTGAAGCACATATCATCTGGATGGCAGAGATGCCGATGCAGCCCGGCAAACAGTATCTTTTCAAACAGGCAACCAGAAAAACGACAGGTTCCATTACGGATATCCATTTCAAAATTGACGTCAACACACTCGCACAGACACCGGGAGATAACCTTGGTCTGAATGAGATTGGGCGCTGTGAACTGATGCTGACGCAAAGGATTGCTTTCGACACCTACAAGGCTAATCGGAGCACTGGGTCTTTTGTCATGATTGACCGTCTGACCAACGAGACCGTAGGCGCCGGCCTGATCGTCGGTACTGGCAGTGTTATCACGGGTTCTGCATGGGAATCCGGCAAACGAAGTGAACACCTGCAGGCAACAGCCAGTTTGATTTCACAGGAAAATCGTAATGAACGCTTCGGGCAGACCCCAAAAACGCTGCTTCTAACGGGTTTAACCGGTTCCGGCAAGAGCTCGATTGCTTATGCTCTGGAACGCAAATTGTTTGATATGGGGCGTACCGCAACAGTACTGGATGGTCAGAACATGCGCCTGGGACCCAGCAAAGACCTTGGCTTCGATGAAGACAGCCGATCAGAAAACATAAGACGTGGCGTCGAGATAGCCAAATTGATGAATCAGGCAGGTATTATCACAATCTGTTCTTTTGTCGCACCAACTGATGCTGTCAGAAAAAAAGCGCGGGCAACCATTGGCGAAGACTTTCTGCTGATTTACCTGAACGCTCCCCTGGCAGTCTGTAAGGAAAGGGATACGGAAGGTTTCTATGAAGCTGCCGATAAAGAAGGTCTCGACACGGTTCCGGGTGTAAATCTACCTTATGACGTACCGGAAGACGCTGACCTGGTCTTGCCTACCCATGAGATTTCTATCGAAGAATCAGTGGAAAGATTACTGGTACTGCTCGAAAATCATGGGGCTTTCTAGCCTGCCTGTTTCAAGTAACCCAGTTTCTCCAGAACGAGCATGACTTCCTGCGCTGATTCTTCCGGTGTCACATCCTGGGTATCGACTACCAATTCCGGGTTACCGGGCACTTCATAAGGATCACTTACGCCAGTAAACTCCTTGATTATTCCCGCTCTTGCCTTGGCATACAGACCTTTTCGATCCCGCCGTTCACATTCCTCAATACTCGTGGCAACGTGAACCTCGATAAATCCGCCAACTTCCTCAACCATTGACCTTACGGCCCTGCGTGCTTCCCTGTAGGGTGCAATGAGTGCACAAATAGCAATGCCACCCTGCCTGGTTAACTGGCTGGCAACGTAACCGATACGACGAATATTCAAATCCCGGTGTTCCTTTGAAAATCCAAGTTCACTGGAAAGCATCTGACGGACGATGTCACCATCGAGTAAAGTAACCGGTCTGGCACCCATTTCCATCATCCTGACAAGCATGATATTTGCAATGGTCGATTTGCCGGAGCCTGACAGTCCGGTAAAAAACAGGGTAAATCCCTGTTCCGTGCGCGGTTTACATATCTTTCTGAGCTCTGTAATGATTTCCGGATAGGTATACCACTGTGGAACATCCAATCCAGACTCCAGGTGTTCCTGTAATGCCTGCCTGGAAAATTCCTGAACCGTTGACTGTTCTTTAACTTCCCGATGCGCAATGAAACCCCCACGCTGTGCACAGTAGACCATGTGATCTTTCTGGACCAGACTGATGTCCAGTCTTTCATCAAAGGTCAGCAGCGTTTCCTGTAGCGAAATGTCATCCGGGCCAGTCGCACCGGCAAAACAGATATTTTCATCAACCAGGTAGTGACTACAGCCATAATTCTGCAAAACCAGAGCATGCAACAAAACATCCCTGACGCCGGAATGCCGACGGACCAGGGGCAACATACACAGAGCGGCAGACTGTGTGGGAAATCTGTTCTGCACATGTTCAAAACAGTGCATAAGAGCATAGTGATGGATATCTCCTGTATCTGTCACGCCAACAGATGGCATGATCAGCAGATTCGCATCCATGGACCTGGCGACCTGATTAATTTCATGTACCTGCTTCTGATGCAGTGGTCGCTGAGCATCAAACCCCAACACATTGCACCACCCCAGCTGGTCGAACTGATTCCGTACTTCTCCTGGCGACATGCGGATGTGATTAAAATCATAATGTACGGGGGCTTCAACTCCCCAAATCTCGCCAGCCAGACAGATATCTACCTCATCGCAGTACGGTTCAATTCCGGCTAATGGAAATTTTTCAGTCAGTTTGAGTACAGCAATAAGAGCACCTTCCCTGTCCCTTAAGGAAATGTCCTGACCAACCGTGACCTGATCTGCAAATTCGGTGGTTACATCAAGCATGATCGGCACGGGGAAAAAGTGATCCTGCCAGGTGTTGCTCTCGATCACGGTAATGGCATCCGCTTCTGTCATAAACCCGGTCAACGGGAAGAAGGCGCCGTTGAGAATGAGTTCTACATCGCAGGTCTGCCGGTCGGAGAGGCTCCAGGAAGGGAATTCAAGTGCTGCAGCTCTGATGGCAGCAACCTCGTCCAGGTTAAAATACCTTGTTTGAAAACTCATAAGGCACTGATCTCACTGAGCATGTCATCAAGATGATCTCGCCAGGGTGTTACACAATGTCCAACGAGATTTTCCAGTTTTGAAGTATCCATTACGCTGTAGGCAGGTCGACAGGCCAATGTTTGATATTCGTCTGCGAGAATAGGCGTAATCGGAATTTTCCCAGACAGCAGGCCCCTGGCGATGGCGCCATCCTGTATGGCCGCTGCAAATTCGTGCCAGGTAATGTTCCCTGAATCGGTCCAGTGGTATACACCGGCAGCAAAACAGTCCTGAATCATGATCCGCCAGATGACATCGGCCAGACCTCGTGTAAAGGTAGGAGACCCCCTTTGATCGCAGACAACGGACAGTTCTTCTTTTTCAGTCATCAGACGCATCATGGTTTTTACAAAGTTGGAACCCACCGTGCCATATAGCCAGGCAGTTCGAATGATCATTACCTGCTCCGGTATTGATTGCAGCGCAGCTCTCTCTCCGGCCAGTTTGCTTTTGCCATAAACACCCAGTGGAGCCGGAGTATCCTCGGGCAGGTAGGGTGTTCTTTTTTGACCATCGAAGACAAAATCGGTCGAGATGTGGATGAGTCTTCTTCCTGTACAACAATTCGCAATGTTCTGTACTGCATCGCAATTGATTCCAAAGCATGCATCAATTTCTTCTTCGGCTTTGTCGACTGCAGTATAAGCCGCACAGTTGATAATCACTGTGGGTTGAATCCTGTTCACAAACCCGGCCACTGCGGCTGCATCCGTGAGATCGCACTCTGCACGACCGGCATAAGTTACATTGAGTCCCGCGGGTTGTATGGATAACAGGGATTGACCCAACTGGCCATTTGCACCCAGCACAAGAATCTTGTTATCCATCCTTATCGCCCTTCCTGGAAATACCAGAATACATGTTTGATGTCAGCATCATAATCCGCAATGCTGCAACAGTCATTGCGGTTACCTTCGGAAGTATCCTGCCATCAGCAGTCTCTGTCTTCTGTTAAGGCAAGGTATGCTTTGAGCCCCATAAGGTCAAGTGCCTGTTTATCGTTATCACAGGCAAACTGTCTGTCCTGACGGATTGATATATTGAGGGTTAGCGGTTTTAATGACTGTTATAAACGGAAACATAAGGAAGTCATTTAATTCAATGAATTTCGTCAACAATCATATCCTTTCGGTTTCCCAGTTTGATCGCCCTGCAATCAACCAGGTATTTTCCGTTGCAGACCGGATGGTCCCTTATGTGAACCGGCAGCGAGTCACCCGCGTACTTGAGGGCTGCATCCTCGGCAACATGTTCTTTGAACCGAGTACCCGTACCCGGGTCAGCTTTGGTTGTGCCTTTAATCTCCTGGGGGGAGAAGTGCGTGAAACGACTGAGGTGAGGGCTTCCGCCATTGTCAAGGGTGAATCCTTTTACGACACGGCCAGGGTACTCAGCGGCTACAGTGATGTGATTGTCATGCGGCACAAAATCGAAGGATCTGTTGAGGAATTCGCCAGTGCCAGCCGGGTACCTGTGCTGAACGGCGGTGATGGCGCCAATGAACATCCCAGTCAGGCATTACTTGACCTTTATACCATCAGGAAGGAAATGGCGGGTCAGGGAAAGGGTATAGACAATCTTCGCATCGCTCTCATCGGCGACCTGCGGTATGGCCGGGCGGTCCACAGCCTCTGTAAATTACTCACCCTGTACAGCAACGTCCACTTCACTCTGATCTCACCGCCGGAGTTAAGCCTGGGAGAAGAATACATCAGTGCAATGCGTGGCGCCGGGCACAAAGTGGTTGAATCAATGGATTTGTACGCCGGTATCAGCCATGCGGATATACTGTACGTGACCCGCACCCAGGAAGAACGATTCCCGACCAGGGAAGAAGCAGACCTGTATAGAGGACTGTTCAGGCTGAATCAGTCCATTTATACGGAATACTGTGAACCCAATACCGTCATCATGCATCCATTACCCCGGGATTCCAGGGATGACGCCAATGAGCTTGATAGCGATCTGAATGAAAATCCCAACCTGGCGATATTCCGCCAGACCGACAATGGTGTACTTATCCGGATGGCTCTGTTTGCTCTGATACTCGATGTCGTGGATCAGATAGAAGACACCGCCCGGGACGTAAACTGGCATACCAGACGTTCCTCAGAGACCGGAGGGACGCCATGATTACCCTTTGTGTGGAATTGGCGTTTTGACTCGATTTCATTTCGATTGTGACCCGGGACATGACGATGCAGTTGCCCTGCTGGTAGCTGCAAAACTTCTTGATCTGACAGGCGTTTCGACAGTTTTCGGCAACTCGAACATTACCAACACCACTCGTAATGCACTTGCCATTCTGGAAGCCGCCGATCTATCAATTCCGGTGGCAAAAGGTATTGGTAAACCACTCGTCGACAATGCCATCAACGCCGAGAGTGTTCATGGGAAAAGTGGTCTGGACGGCGCCAACCTGCCACCACCTGCAACAAAACCACTGTCTATCTCCGGACCGGAACTGATCATCAATACAGCCAGGCAGGAGGATGACCTCAAAGTCATTGCGGTGGCGCCACTGACTAACATCGCTACGGCGATTGTAGACGCACCGGACATCAGGGATCGCATTCGTGAAATCTCCATCATGGGTGGATCGACGACTTTTGGCAATGCAACACCAGCGGCGGAGTTCAATATCCATGCCGACCCGGAAGCAGCAGCGATAGTATTCAACAGTGGTATTCCCATCCGCATGGTGGGACTCAACGTCACCACGACCTTTGGGATTACGGTGACACAGGTCCAATCATTGCTTGCCTCCTCCGGGAAACTGGCCAGAGCAATAGGTGGCGCACTGGATTTTTATCTGAATAAACAGCAGTCACTGTACCAGCGGCAATATGCACCGGTACACGATGTCTGTGCAGTGGTGCCTTACACTCATCCGGCACTCATCCGACACGAGAACATGCACGTCGATGTGGAGTGCACAGGCAAACTTACCAGGGGACAAACGGTCTGCGACCAGCGAGGTCTGTCGGCAAAAGAGGGACTGGTACCACCCAGGGCCAGCAACGCAGTTGTTGCGTTACAGGTAGACGGCAAATCCATCATTGATCTGGTAATGAATACCTTACAGAGCTATCCCTGACAACAGCAAACAGATGCCCCAAAGCCATCTGCGAACAGCTTCGTTAACGAAACAAGCCAACAAACAAGCACAACATCCGACAATCAGCAGATGGCTTTGGGGTGTTCGTTTGCGTAAGCCTAATGTCGGAGCGCCGAGCTGGAGGAGCATGACTACAGGCATGCGGGGGAAGCGAGGGCAGCCCGGAGGGACGCGCAGACGCTGAAGCAAATGAATGCCCCAAAGCTATCTGCGAACAGCCTCGTTAACAAAACAAGCTATCAAATATGTAAACAACCCCCCCAATTACTACTCACTCAATAGAGAATCAAACTCAGGAACAGCCTTGAACAGGTCTGCCACCAGACCATAATCGGCCACCTGAAAGATAGGTGCGTCACCATCCTTATTGATGGCGACGATAACCCTGGAATCCTTCATCCCCGCCAGATGCTGGATAGCCCCGCTGATACCTACAGCAATATACAAATCAGGGGCCACTATCTTCCCGGTCTGACCAACCTGCATGTCATTGGGAACGAAACCGGCATCAACCGCAGCCCGGGATGCACCCATGGCGGCGCCCAGTTTGTCCGCAACTGACTCCAGCAATGCGAAATTCTCACCGTTCTGCATTCCCCTGCCACCGGAAATGATGATGTTTGCAGCAGTCAGTTCCGGCCGTTCCAGTTTCGCAATCTCATCCTTGTCCCAGGAGGAAAGCCCGGGATCACATACGATATCCACCGACACTATTTCAGCGTTGCCACCTTCCGCGGCAACACCATCAAAAGCAGTCCCGCGAACAGTCATCACTTTGACAGGATCTGACGATTGAACGGTGGCAATGGCATTCCCTGCGTAAATCGGTCTCTCGAAGGTATCTTCACTGACCACACCGCTGATATCAGAAATCTGGGCCACATCCAGCAGAGCAGCGACTCTGGGCATAAAGTTCTTCCCGGAGGTAGTGGTGGGTGTCAGAATGTGACTGTAATCCTTACCGATTGCAGCCACAAGATCAGCTATATTCTCTGCCAGTTGATGATCAAAAGCTTCATTATCAGCTACCAGCACCTTGCTGACACCTTTGATCGCAGCAGCAGCCTCCCCTGCCCCATTACAATTCGATCCTGCAACCAGAACCTCGATGTTCCCTCCGATTTCTTCCGCCGCGGCAACCGCTACGAGAGTCGGCGCCTTGATGGCGTTGTTATCATGCTCTGCTACAACCAGAATACTCATGTGATTACCTTTGCTTCATTTTTCAGTTTGTCCACCAATTCTTCCACCGTTTCCACGATAACACCCGCCTGTCTTACCGGTGGCGGCTCAACTTTCAAAGTTTTGATCCGGGGCGCCACATCAACAGCCAGGTCTTCGGGAGTGTAGATATCAACCTGTTTTCTCCTTGCCTTCATGATGTTGGGCAGTGACGCATAACGCGGCTCGTTCAGCCTGAGGTCCGTAGTAATCACCGCCGGCAATTTCACGGTAATAGTCTCAAGGCCCCCGTCAACTTCCCGCGTTACCGTTGCTGTACCGTCTCCAACTTCCAACTGAGACGCAAAGGTAGCCTGGGACATGCCTGCGATAGCCGCCAGCATGGGACCAGTCTGGCTGTTATCACCGTCGATAGCCTGTTTACCCAGGATGACAAGACCCGGCGATTCTTTTTCGACTATTGCGTTCAGTATCCTGGCAATACCGAGAGGTTGCATCTCTTCTTCAGTCTCCACCAGAATACCGCGGTCTGCACCGAGTGCCAGTGCAGTTCGAATCTGTTCCTGACAGGCACTCGTACCAACGGATACGACAATGACCTCTTCCACCTTGCCAGCCTCTTTCAATCGAACGGCTTCCTCGATGGCTATTTCGTCGAATGGATTCACCGACATCTTTACATTGTTCAGATCAACACCTGTGTTGTCGCTTAATACGCGAATATTAACGTTGAAGTCGACAACTCGCTTTGCCGTTACAAGAACTTTCATGTACTTCCTCTGCTTGCTGCTGGTTGATGGTAATCGGAGACATACTGCCAGAAAAGAGCGCGTATTCTGCCCATTTATGGTCCCGGAATCAACATCCCTGTTCTGACTCCTATGTGTAAAGCAAACATAATACTGTTCCACCAGCGTACTTTCCTTTATCCCGCCAGTTTACATACAATACCTGCTTGAATCGTATGGAGTACGGGAATGGAACGAGAATTCATGGAATTTGATCTGGTTGTCGTTGGCGGTGGACCTGGCGGCCTTGCCGCGGCGATCAGGTTCGCACAACTGGTAAAGGAAGCAGGTGATGAATTCACTATTTGCCTTGTGGAAAAAGGATCAGAAATTGGCGCCCACATTCTCTCGGGAGCAGTTGTTGAACCAAAAGCACTCGACGAATTGATTCCCGACTGGCAGGAACGTGGAGCGCCACTGAACAATCCGGTGACAAAGGATGACTTTTATTATCTCGTTGATGATCATCAGGGAATGCGATTGCCCTCCTGGATGGTGCCTCGCGCACTGCACAATGACGGATCCCACGCCACAAGTCTGGGCAATCTTTGCCGCTGGATGGGAGAACAGGCAGAAGAACTGGAAGTCATGCTCTTCCCCGGGTTCGCCGCCAGTGAAGTTCTTTACCACGATGATGGTTCAATCAAGGGAGTCGCTACCGGTGACATGGGTGTCAGCGCCGACGGCACACAAAAATCCACATTCCAGCCCGGCTACGAATTACACGCAAAGTACACCATTTTCGCAGAGGGTTGTCGCGGTCATCTCGGCAAACAACTGCTGGAGAAATTCAATCTCAGAACAAATGCGGACACGCAACATTACGGCATCGGATTTAAGGAAGTCTGGGATATCGACCCGACAAAACATGTCCCCGGCAAAGTCATGCACACCATCGGTTGGCCACTGGGACATTTTGCAGGCGGAACCGGGGGTGGTTCCTATCTGTACCACCTTGAGAACAATCAGGTCACCGTGGGACTGGTTGTCGACCTGGGCTACACAAATCCGCATTTAAGCCCATTCGACGAGTTTCAACGATTCAAACAGCACAAAATCATTCGCCAGACACTGGAGGGTGGCACACGTGTAGCTTATGGCGCCCGGGCAGTGATCAAGGGGGGCTTCCAGGCATTGCCACAACTGATCATGCCCGGAGGACTGCTGGTTGGAGATGAGGCAGGATTTCTCAATAACCTGAAGCAAAAAGGCACTCATACCGCCATGAAATCCGGCATGATGGCCGCAGAAGCCGTTTACGATGCTATCAAGAAAGGTTCCACCGGCGGGGAAACTCTTACTGGCTACCCGGAACGTTACAAAAGCTCCTGGCTATATGATGAGTTGTACCAGGCCAGAAACACCATGCCACTGCAACACAAGCTTGGTCTATTGCCAGGTTCCGCAATGGTCTGGATTGATCAGTATATTTTCCGTGGCCATCTGCCATTCACACTGACTGACCCCAAACCAGACCACGCACAACTGAAACTGGCCAGCAAGACAAAGAAACCGGACTATCCCAAACCGGACGGGAAAATCAGTTTCGACAAGCTCTCCTCGGTGTTCATTACCAATACGTCACATGAGGAAGACCAACCATGCCATCTTCAATTGGAAAACCCGGACATTCCGATTCAAACCAACCTGCCCCTCTATGATGAACCAGCCCAGCGGTACTGCCCCGCGGGTGTTTACGAAGTACTGGAGCAGGAAGACGGGACATCAATCTTTCAGATCAATGCACAGAACTGCATTCATTGTAAAACCTGTGACATCAAGGACCCGGCGCAGAATATCAACTGGGTCGTCCCGGAGGGCGCCGGTGGGCCGAATTACGGCAATATGTAAGGGGTCATGTATCCCCGGGTCGCGGTTCCCGGGCGCATGACTGGACTGCTGCCAGAGGGAAAAACACATTCCTGCTCCAGACGCCCCACTGATCATTTTCCTGCACAACCCTTTCAGCAAGTTGATAATAAACACTGCGGGTCAACTTTGCTTCAAGTCCGTTGCGGACCATGATGTAAGGCGAAGGAGAACCAGTCTCATCGATACGGAGTGGATGCTCAGCATCTGCTGTCACTTCATCAGCCATATTGGTTGTAAACTGCAGAGACTGCTCCCTGCCTTCTCCCGTCACCTGCAGGAGAACTGCAAGAAATGGAGCATCTCTGACCGTGATGCGACACTTTTCCACCGGTGTAACGAGGTAGTATTCGCCATCAGCTTCACGGCGTAATACGGTTGAAAAAAGATGGGAGAGCCGGTGACGGGTAATCGGAGTACCCATGTAAGTCCAACTCCCGTCAGCTTCGATAGTCATGTCAATGTCATTGACGTAGTCCGGGCGCCACAGGTGGATAGGTGGTTTGCTTTTATTCCTGACGTTTTCGAGTTCTGCCAGCAGAGAATACGGAACCTGTTCAACCATCAGAAATACAGCACTTCAGTTTCCATTCTCTGGAGGTCGACGATGCCGATGGCGTTATATCCTGACATCATGCCTGCACATTCGCCGGGATTAAATGTCAGTTGTCGGCAATCATATTGAATCACCTGTCGATGGGTATGACCGTGCAGTATCACATCACAGTCACCGGAATTCTGCTCATCCAGCGTCAACGGATCATGCACCACCACGATTCGCCGACCCGCCCATTCAAGCGTCAGCGGAGGTTCGGTAAAGTGAAAACCATGACGGGCGATAGACTCATCAAGCGAGTCCCGTTCCAGGTCATTGTTGCCGAAAACACCGGTCATGGACATATTTAACCCGGCAAATACATCAATGGTTTTTGCCTGGGTAATATCGCCGGTGTGCACGACCCGATCAACACCTGCCTCGTTGAACAAGCCAACAATCCGACGGCAGTTTCGAAGGTTGTTATGAGTGTCGGAGACAACGCCAATACGCATACGACGGGTAGTGTCAGGCGACTTTTTCCAGAATATGGATACCACAGGCACTACCCAGCCCAATGACATGGGTCATGCCAATTCTGGCGCCTTCCACCTGACGTTTGTCAGCCTCTCCACGCAGATGAGTACTGACCTCGTAGATATTGGCAATTCCTGTTGCACCCAATGGATGTCCTTTGGACAACAGCCCTCCGGATACATTGACAGGCACCTTGCCTCCCAGTGCTACTTCTCCACTATCAATCATACTCCCTGCTTCGCCATCAGCGCACAGACCCAGGTTTTCATAATGCAGGATTTCAGCCGTTGCAAAGCAGTCATGCAACTCAACCAGGTTAACGTCCTCTGGACCTACACCGGCCATCTCATAGGCCTGAGCGGCTGCCTTCCGGGTAACCGCATTGACATCAGGCATCACAAGATCCCGGTCGGAATATGGGTCACTGGTGAGAACCGATGCCCGAACCTTGACAGCCCGTTCCATGCCGAGTTCCCTGGCCTTCTTCTCACTGACCAGCACTGCGGCTGCCGAACCGTCCACGTTGACGGAACACATCAGTTTGGTGTTGGGATAGGAAATCATTTCTGCATTCATCACCACATCAAGAGGTGTTTCTATCTGGTACATTGCTTTCGGATTCATCGTAGAGTGGTGATGGTTCTTCACTGAAACCTTGGCGAATTGTTCAAACGTTGTCCCGTGGTTCCTTGCGTGTTCCATGCCAGCCTCGGCAAACACTGCCGGCATCGTTCCCGAACCCAGCAGGCCTTCCTTTGGAATTCCAGAACCGCTGCCGGTACCGCCCAGCAGTCCCTTACCCATCTGCTCTACACCCACAGCCAGCACCACATCAAAAACACCGGCTTTCACCGACATCCAGGCTTCGCGAAATGCAGTCGCACCGGTGGCACAGGCGTTGGCGCAGTTCACTACAGCGATACCTGTCTGACCGATCTCCTGCAGGATTCTCTGACCGACCATGCTGCTTGCCTGACCAAGATTACCGCAGTAAAGCGCCTCCATATCGCTAATGGTCAATCCAGCATCATCCATTGCCATCAATGCAGCCTGGGCACCCAGTTGCGGTACCGTTTTCTCCGGAAATCGACCAAATTTGATCATGTCGACTCCCATAATGTATACATCACTCATATGTCTCTCCTTATGAACTCAAGTATTACCGTTCAAGTCCGAGGGCTGAAAAAATTACTGATTTAACTGTTGCCTTCTCCGTTTCAGGCCGCGGGCTGAAAAAAGTAGCTGATATAGCTGTTACCGTCTCTGTCTTTCCGCCCCAGTGCATCCTTGAAGACCACATCCACAGGCATGTCAAACTGGATGTTTTCCGGTTCTGGATCGATATTGATCAAGTTGCCCTTGACGGTACCACCACCCTCAAGATCGACTATGGCGGATATATAAGGCACCTCAATACCTGGAAAGCTCCGATGCACAATACAGTATGAATAAAGTTTTCCCTTGTTGCTCAGACGAACTGCCTCAATCTGGTCCCGGGAACCGCAACTTGAGCAATTTGACCGCTCACCCAGATAAATGGCGCCACAGACGGTACACTTGTGTCCTTCGATATAAGGATCATCGGTGTCCGCCCCTTTGAGCCAATTGACGACAGGCAGTGGTCCTGATTCTTCTGCCATGATTTTCCCTGTTGAAAACGGAGAGATTAAACCTGATTGTGGCCAGTATTCAAGTCATAACTTAGGATGTAGAGTAGAATCTTGCATTCCAGACCTATCCGGGGTTACGGGCATACTCACATATGACTGAAAAAACAGGCATTCCCCATCCAACAGTTCCCTCTGTTCGCATTGACTCGATTGATGTGCTGCGTGGTGTTGCCGTTCTGGGAATCCTTGTCATCAATGTCTGGCTGTTTGGTTTGCCCTTTGTCGCTGCATCAAATCCAACTGTTGCCGGTGTATTCGAAGGACCGGATGTGTGGGCTTTCCTGATTTCCTGGATTGGTTTTGAGGGTTCTCAACGAGCTGTTTTCTCAATGCTGTTTGGCGCAAGTGTGATTTTACTGACCTCACGTCTGACGGATGGTCGCACGGACAGTCCCGCCACCATTTACTATCGCCGCACCATCTGGCTCATCGTTTTTGGCCTGATCGACGCATACCTGCTGCTCTGGTACGGCGACATTCTCTTTCTGTACGGAATGGTCGGGCTGCTTCTCTATCCTGCCAGAAACGTGGCTCCGGGAAAGCTGTTTACTGCCGGACTTGTCATTTTGATGATACTGGCGCTCGTCAATTATGGGGGTGGATACCTGCTGCGGGAAGCTCAACCGGTCGCGGAAGAAGCAAAAGAAGTGCTGTCACGGGGAGGATCGCTGACTCAAGAGCAGACTCTTGCACTGGAGTTTACCCGGACCATGCCCGGATACGTGCCCCCGGCAGCAGAAATATCGGCGGAAATCGCTGCCAGAAGTGGCGGATACCTGTCCGCATTCCTGCCCAACGCCGTGGCTTCAATCCAGATGCAGGTCATCTATTCGTTGCTTTCCCTGTACTGGGACGCGCTGGCATTGATGCTGATTGGCATGGCTCTGTTCAAATGGAATGTATTCGATGCTTCGCTTCCACTTCGAACCTACATCCTGATGACAGTTTTCGGATTCGGTATCGGACTCTCAGTGAACACCTGGGAAACACTGGATGCTTTGCACAACAACTTTGCGAGCACATTTCTGTATTGGACCTACGACCTTGGACGTCTTGCCACAAGCCTGGGTTATGTCGGGCTGATTATGCTTATCTGTAAATGCGGCTGCATACCCCGTGTACGTCGCGTTTTCGCTGCCACCGGTCGCATGGCATTAAGTAATTACGTGATGCAAACCATCATCTGTAACGTGATTTTCATCGGCTTCGGCTTGTTTGGTCAATTGCGTTTTCATGAGCTTTACTATGTGGTAGCCGGTGTGTGGATATTTGAGCTCACCGCAAGTTCAATCTGGCTGAAGCACTTCCGGTTTGGGCCACTGGAGTGGGTCTGGCGTCGACTGACTTATGGCAAGAGTCCGACAAAGGTTTGAATCCTGTCTGCAACCCCGCATTGAGTACCTGACAATACAAGTTGCAGTTTTTCATTGACCCGTAAGTCAAAAATTGGTTAAAATTGACTCAATAAGCGCCGATTTGAGTTCAGCTTGCGGGCGCTATAGAAGTACCGCTAAAGAGATAGCGACCTACTCTGGCGGATGCTGAGTAGGTTTTTTTTTGGATAAACATAAGCTGCCATGGAGACCTTGCCATGCCAATCAACATTCCGGATGGATTACCCGCCATTGAAATCTTGCGTCAGGAAAATATTTTCTGTATGACCAGCAGTGTAGCGGAACACCAGGATATCAGACCCCTGCGGATTCTCCTGCTAAATCTCATGCCAAAGAAAATAGAAACCGAGATCCATCTCCTTCGCATGCTTTCCAATACACCCCTGCAGGTCAACATTGAACTGATGCGGATTAATGACCGACCATCAAAGAATACCCCGATCGAGCATATGGAAACTTTTTATGAGGACTTCCATACGATAAGGGACGAGAAGTATGACGGCATGATTATTACCGGTGCTCCGTTGGGCCAGGTCGATTTTGAAGATGTTAATTTCTGGAATCCCATTCGGGAGATCATGGATTGGGCAGACCGGAACGTAACGTCCGTTTTGTTTCTTTGCTGGGCAGTTCAAGCCGCCATGCAGCATCTTTACAAGGTATCAAAATGCCTGTTACCCAAAAAAATATCCGGAGTATATCCGCACTATCTGGTGAATCCCCTCTCACCGATCGTCAGGGGATTTGATGACGTATTCGATGCTCCGCACTCACGCTATGCAGAAGTGCGCAGAGAAGATATTCAGACAATAGACGATCTTGAGATTATCGCCGATTCCGATATTGCCGGACCCTGCATTTTTGCGCGTAAAGACGGGAGACAGTTATTTGTAACCGGTCATACGGAATATGAACCTCGCTGTCTGCTTGACGAGTATCAAAGGGATCTTGCAGCAGGTATAAACCCCGAGATACCTGAAAACTACTTCCCGGATGATGATCCACAGCAGGAACCGATAGTCACATGGAGAAGCCATGGGAATCTGCTTTTCTCCAATTGGCTAAACTATTACGTGTACCAGTTGACACCCTTCGATCCCAGTCAGATTGGCGAAGAGATGCGAACACCGTTATCGATGGTATCTTCTCACGGAAATTAAAACACTCTTTATCGAGAACCTACTATCGAGAACCTACTCTAACCGGTAATCAACTCTGCCGGTTCGAGGTTGAAATCTTTCAGTACATCAGCGGCATAGGTTATCCGGCCGGTGATATCCCGTGCATCACCATGGACCAGACGCAAACAGGCTTCTGCCATATGTTCAACCGGCGTAATCCGCTCACTGGGCGTCTCATCAGTTACAAGCTTGTGATGCATCACCCCCGGTGTCTTGACCAACCCTGGTGAAATCACATTGATACCGATATTGTCATTGTATACCTCGGAGGCAAGCCCCGTGGTGAATCGTTCCAAAGCGGCTTTGCACATACCGTAAACAGTTCCACCACGGCCGGTAACATCCTTTTGTGGATGAATCGCTGCATGGGAAGAAATATTCAATATCCAGCCTGACTTCTGCTCGATCATGGATGGCAACACCAACTGTGCAAGGTGAAGAGGACCGTAAACCTGGACCTCCATCATCAGACGAAAGTGTTTTTCCCTGAACGATTTTATGGGAACAAAATAAGTGACGGCAGCGTTGTTCACCAGTATATCGACGGAGCCAAAGACCTCTTGTGTTTCCCGGACCAGGTTAGTTCGATGATCAGCAACTGCGAGGTCGGCACGGACTGCATGGGCTTCTCCTCCGGCATCACGAATATGTTTGACCACTGAATTAATACTGCCCGGTAGAATGTGATCTCCATCCTCCACTGTCCTGGCGGAAACCACCACCCGGGCGCCCTCCTGAGCGTACCGGTAGGCGATAGCCTCACCAATACCACGACTGGCGCCGGTAACCACCGCAACCTTGCCCGCCAGTATTCCATTTTTATTGACTGAAACTGCCATATCGTTTACCTGTCCCTAAATTCCAAAATCCCAGGAGAGACCATTGTGATAGTGTTTAAGAACATTTTTAGCGATGAGTATTTTGTGTACCTCATCGGGTCCATCAGCAATTCTGAGCGTTCGTGCGCCCAGATACATGCTGGCCAGTGGTGTATCGCCTGATACCCCTTTGGCGCCAAACACCTGTATCGCACGGTCGACAACCCGGGTGAATGCAGCAGGAACGAATACCTTGATTGAAGAAATCTCGGTTCTGGCATCGGCGCCGCTCTCTATGACCTCGGCACAGTGAATCGTCATTAACCGGGCAGCCTGAATGTCCATATAGGATTCGGCAATAAATCCCTGAATGAACTGTTTGGTTTCGAGTTTGCCGCCGTGTACCTGTCTTTCTATACTGCGTTTCACCATCAAATCGAATGCGCGCCACATTTTGCCAATACTGTTCATACAATGATAAACGCGGCCGGCGCCCAATCGCTCCTGGGCAGCCGCATGGCCCTGGCCTTCCCGTCCAAGTATGTTCTCATAGGGGATGCGGACATTGGTATACTTGATCTCACAGTGATGCCCTCCGGTATGCCCCCAGACCGGAACGCTACGGATGATCTCAAATCCCGGAGAGTCTGTCGGCACGATGAACTGCGACATCTTCTCATTGGTGCCCCCTGCCCCATCCGGTTCTTCTGTTCGCGCCATAACCAGAGCCCAGTCCGCCCGAACGCCATTGGAAGTAAACCACTTGTGACCGTTAATGACCCATTCATCACCGTCTCTCACGGCTCTGGTCTGAATCGACCTCGGGTCAGAACCTGCGTTATCCGGTTCTGTCATGGAAAAGCAGGATTGCGTTTCACCCGCCACCAATGGCACCAGCCACTTCTTTTTCTGTTCCGGTGTGCCATAGCGTACCAGGACCTTCTGATTACCGGAATTTGGGGCCACAACACCAAACATGGGCGCCGCCACGCCACTCCAGGCCAGAATTTCATTCATGTAGGCATGTGAAAGAAAACCCAGGTCGTTGCCACCGTATTCCTGGGGTAGATGTGGCGCCCACAATTTTCGTTCCTTCACTTCATTGGTGATATCCGTCCACAGTCTTTTTGACTCTGTGTTGTCACTCCAGCGACGAGCCAGAATGTGTTCATTCGGGATAATTCGTTGACCCACGATTTCTGCGGTATCCAGCCGAATCTGGTTTACCTCGTCAGGCAACCCGGGAATTGGTTGTACAGTCAGTATACTGTCCTGGTTGAAGGCCATGGAACTGGCTCCTTGCTATTCTGTCGTTAAAAGAGTCCAGACTATACCACCGTTGATTCATGGAATAAAAAAACTCCTGTGAATTTCTAAAAACCGTAAAAGGTTATCTTTTTAAGAAAATATCCTACACAGGACAGCCACATGCCCGGCATTACGTGGCGTATCTCCCGGCAACAATTCAACCCGTTCGACTTTGATAAATCCTGCTTACAGGAGAACCTTGAAATTGCCCACACGAGCAGTTCCATGGAAAACAAACTTTATCTGACGGAAGCAATTCAATATCACCGCAATCAGTATAACGGTGGGATAACACGGTTTCTCTACCCGGGGACTACCCTGTGTACCTTGTTGGTAGTCAGTATCGTCACAATCGCCATGTTGTTCATGGCAAACAGCACCTATACACGCAAGCAGGCACTATACGGCCATATTGACAGTCACCATGTCGCCTCAGTCTCTGCCAGCGGTCATGGCAGAATCAAAGCATTGCAGGTCTCGGAAGGGAATCAGGTGGATGTTGGCATGCCATTGGCCATTCTGAGTCGTGGCAATGAAATTGAGAGCGAGGCAAGACATGACATGCTCGCAGAAGTGGAAAAACAATTCATACAGACAGCCAGGGATAAGAAATCAGCCGGGCTGGTATATGAGATTGAAATAAAACGTGCCGAATCCCTGCACTCAAACCTGTCCAAACGACTGTTACAACAGCAATTACTCCTGCAGTTGCAACAACAGATGCTCGAACAGAGCCAGAATCAATACAAGGCGGCATCCAGTCTCAAAGTTGCGGGATACCTCTCGGAATTGGAGTGGACCCGGTCTGAGCAGAATCTTCTGCTGGAACGACAGGAATTTCTGAAACTGCAACAGAGCAGTTCGCTGTTATCCCAACAGTTACATGACCTGGAACAACAAAAAAGTGAACTGCCTATCAGGTTCGCCCAGCAGGTATCCTTACTTGAACAGAAGCTGTCCGATTTGCGCCAGTCCCGAACCCAATTGCTTGATGAAGATCATCAACAACTGACAGCGCCTGTCAAGGGACAGATATCTGTGATTTCTGTACAGCCAGGTACCGCGGTATCCAGGGGAGAAGTCCTGATTTCAATCATCCCGGAGACCAAAAAGACCACTGCCACTTTGTACGTACCTACCTATGCCTATCACCATGTAAATGGCCAGCACAGCGTACAACTCCGGCTGGAAGATTCGCCAAACAGTGAAATGACCGTGATCCCCGGCAAAATCGTATACATCTCCAAACATCCCATCCCTGATACGGAGGGTAACCCGGTCTTCCTGGCCCGAGTCGAATTGAGCGATCATCCGATCGATATAAATGGTAATGAAGTGGTACTCAAAAGTGGTATGTCACTGTTCTGCAGTGTGCCGCTTGCAACACTGACATTACTTGAATGGCTCATCCACCCCCTGCGTGTCTTGAACAAGGGCGCCCGGCACGATGTCTAGAATGTCGATGATTTTCCAGTCCAATGTCAACGAGTGTTCACTGGCTTGCTTTACCATGATTCTGGGTTTCTACAATCAACCGGTCAGATTGATAGACATGCGTCGACGATTCATGCCGAAGGACAAGCCACTGACCATTTCGGAAATGATGAATATTGCCACCGCACTGACTTTTCAGCCTCGTGCCCTGCGCTGTGAGACCAGCGATCTGAATCAGGTGAAGCTGTCCTGCATAATGCACTGGGACTTTGAGCACTTCGTTGTTCTGGCGCGGGTCAACCGACGATCTGTGATCATCTACGACCCGGCCGCCGGTATCCGAAAATTAACGCGCAGGGAACTGGCACAACACTTTACCGGCGTTGTTCTTGAACTCACACCTTCAGGGAATCCAGGTGCTTTGGTTCAAAAAACTATGGCTTCCACGAGGCCGAAAAAATTCAACTACATCGGTTCCATATCAGAAATGCTGCCGGCACTTGGCCAGTTATTACTGCTCACCATTTTATTGCAGTTGTTCTCCCTGACCACTCCCCTGTACCTGCAACTGGTCGTGGATGAAGTTCTGGTCAAACATGATGTGGATTTTCTCCTGGTCCTCTTTCTCGGATTTTTGGGATTAAATATCATTACCCTGACCAGTCGATGTTTACAAGAGTTAACCGGTCTCTATCTCAGCAACAGGCTGTCAATCCAGATGGCCAATCATCTGTTTACGCATCTGATTCGACTGCCTGTAAGCTATTTTCAGACAAAACACATGGGGGATATCATATCCCGGTTCCATTCACTGTCCCCTATTCAGGAATTTGTCACCTCCAGTGTTATTTCGTTGATTCTGAATGCAGTACTGATAGTCATAACCATTGTTATGCTGTTTATCTATTCGGCATGGCTCACTGCCATCATATTGGTCTCCGCGATAGTCCTGGTTGTCGGCAAACTCTTTTTCTACTGGCCCATGCGGTTCAGAATCCACGAGCAGATCGTAAAACACGCAAACCTGGATTCTCACTTCATGGAGTCCGTTCGGTCGATAAGCGCCATAAAACGATTCAATGGGGAATCGATCAGGGAAAATGATTACCTGAACAGGCTGGTGGATTTCAGCAATGCCAGTGTTCGGGTAGGTTATGTGGAACTGTCTTATGAACTGCTCAGCAACGGTATCCGGTCATTTCTGTATCTTGTGATTGTCTATATTCTGGCCAAAGAGGTTCTGGCCCAGGCGTTTACTATCGGCATGCTATACGCCTTTCTCGCCTATTTTGATCGCTTGATAGGCGCTATAGAATTGCTGACATCTGAAGTATTGAAGGCACTGATGTTACGGCTGCATCTGGACAGGTTGGCAGAGATTACCGAAACACCGGCAGAGCCTGTTGCAGATCGTCCTCCCGTTATCGACATTCATGCGAAACACGTGCTGGCCCTGGAAGCTGCATCATTTGCATACGACAGGCTGACTGTATTCCGTGACCTGGACCTGCAAATTTCACCCGGAGAACATATTGCCGTCATCGGACCTTCCGGGTGCGGAAAAACGACCCTGCTCAAAGTCTGTCAGGGCATTATCGACCTTGACGACGGCATAGTCAGGGTGCAGGGACAGACACTGTCTTCTAACAACCGTTCAGCACTGGGCTCCATCATTGCCAGTGTTATGCAGGAAGACACCTTGATCACAGGGTCCGTCATGGACAATATCACCTTCCAGAGTCCATCTCCGGACTGGGACCATGCCATTGAGTGCACCAAATGTGTGCTGTTGCATGATGAAATACTGGCACACCCCTTGGGATATGATCGAAAGATTTACGAAATGGACCAGAGCCTGTCAGCCGGGCAATGCCAGAGAATTCTCCTGGCGCGTGCACTGTATCAAAGACCAACCATCCTGCTGCTTGATGAGGGTACAGCACATCTTGATCAGCAGACTGCCACTACCGTAATGCAGAATATTACAACCCTGGAACTAACCTGCATTTTCTCCACCCATTCCATGGAACTACTGCCTTTGGCTACCCGGGTACTCATTGCCGATGATCCACATTGGCGAATTGAAAATAGTATGTATGCGGATTGATGCAAAAATTTATTTTAAAAACACTTTTAAAGGTGTATTGTGTATTAAAATTCATGTCGAAAGCCAGATGATTATGGAGACCCTTCTTACCAACAAGACCATATCGGTAACCGAGTTACGCGAACCCAGGAAAGTGATCGACAAGGCAGGTTCCCAACCTGTAGCGGTTCTCAACCGTTCGAATGTAGTGGGATACTTCGTTCCGGCAAGTGCCGTGGAAAAACTGGATTTCACTGCTAGTGAAACAGACGAAGTGATGGCCGCGCTCGACACCCTCGATCAAAAGGCACTGGCGGTAAACGAATACCTCAAAGATAAGTAATGCGCTATATTACGGCTGAACAAGTCGTTGCCATACACGAACGTGTGATACTCGGTCACGAGTTACAGGGTACAGCGGACAGCCGTCCTGTCGAGGCCGTAATCGGCAGGATAGAAAATCGCCTTGCCTATGGTCTCATCGTTGACGTTTATGATCTTGCCGCCTGTTACGCCTGTTTTATTGCGGTCGGACACTGCTTTCATGATGCCAACAAACGAACGGCGCATACGGCAATGCAGTTAATCCTGAAACTGAGTGGGACACAGCTTGATTACGATATAAGATCCATTGGAGATATGATCATAAAAGCGGCGCAGGGCATTATCGAAGAGACGGAACTTGCCGCTTATCTCCGAGGCTTGCCATCGATTCCAATAGCATAGGTAAATTCCAACAACTAACCGGCGCTTTCTACTTCACCGCCAGAGTGTATTTTGCGGAGCCTTCAGCGGGTTACCATAAAGAGCCTTCAGCGGGTCACCATAAAGAGCCTTCAGCGGGCCAAAATCCGCCCTCCGCTGTCGTGTAGCAAACAGGCCGGTTTTCCTGGATAATCTTAGTCATGTGCTTCCCCCGCATGCCTGTAGTCATGCTCCTCCAACTCGGCGCTCCGACATTATGCTGGTGCAAATGAATACCCCAAAGCCATCTGCTGTATGCCCTGAATAGTGTGTGTTTGATAGCATCGTATGGGGTAGCTGCTCCGAAACCCGGGTTCGGAAATAATTTGTTTGAAAAGAGTGATGTGAATTCGCCTTATCCGGATTTCTGACGCGTTAATGGAAAGACCAGCGTCAGCCATATCGCGGCCATGAAAAATGCGATATAAAGATAATAGTTACCCATGATTACACCCGCTCTTTGCGCCAGTGCAATCAGCACAGATGAACCGCCTTTGCCGGTACGATAACCGAATACATCAATCACTTCCTTGGCCCGATAGCGTGCATCGAATTCAAGTGGGATATAGAGTATTTCCTTGGCTGCCCGGAAGATTGAATAATCGAATGCCTTGAACAGGAAAAAAGCAAGACCCACCGAGAAAACGGATGGTTCGATGATAGCGAAAATGATGGCGCTGAAATGAATAAGGGGCAACATCAAATGCACCAGGCGCAGTGCAATAAAACTGAGCAACAACGGTGCAATAACGAATTGCAAACCAATACTCGCCAGGTTCAGAAAACCCCAGAACCTCAGCTGGAATGCGGTCTCCATATCAGTTGCACCGGCAAATTCAACTGACAACAATTCGTTGAACTTGAAATCCAGAACCGCTGCAATAACCTGCGAGGACAGCACAATCGCCAACAGGCAGACCAGCGTGGGATTGCTGCGGAACATCTGCCAACCCATATGATGACTTATACTTTCGTCACTGGTGTCAGGCGCCTCGGGTTCGCCATGCAATCGATAGGTCAGATTGGAGACCATGGCTGCCGGAATCAGCATTAGTGCAGCCGCCAGGACCATGGCCTCTGTCCCAAGGGGTCCGACGATCAGACTGCCAACACTGCCACCGACAACACCGCCTAATCCTGCTATCCCGGTAATCGGCCCATTGACCTTTTTGGCCGTGGTCGGAGTCAGGGACGAGTTGATATAACTCCAATATTGCTCAATCAACAGAACAATGTAGAGTTCCTTGATCAGGAACAAAATTGGCGGCACCATTTTACTACCCGTCAGCAATCCGAAATAACAGGCAACTATAAAACAGCTTGATCCAAGGGAAGTTACCAGCAGTGTGCGCCTCGGTCCCAGGTGACTGAGGATCCACCCATACAGCGCAACTCCGCCAAAAACCACTACCGGCATCGCCGACATGACCAGGGGTAGATTTTCCGCACCCCATGTATTCTTGAATAATACTGTAGCTGGAGAACGAATGAATTCGTAGCCTACGAGCGTAAAAAATGCCGCCGCCGCCATCATGAAAGCTATCTGGTATTCTTTGGAAACTTTCACTGCAACTATGCCTTCTTCAGGTGACGGAGGGTTCCCGCATTGTGACAAATTCCTCGGCAGTAGTGGGGTGAATGCCTACCGTTGCATCAAACACCGCCTTCGTTGCGCCCGCCTTGCAGGCAATGGCAATGCCCTGAATTATCTCTCCTGCTTCAGGTCCTACCATATGTACACCCACAACCCGGTCAGTACATTTGTCAACAATGAGTTTCATCATGGTTTTTTCATCGCTGCCGCTCAGTGTATGCTTCAGCGGTCTGAAAACAGATCGATAAACTTCCACTTCACCCAATTTTTCCCTGGCCATGTCTTCTGTCAGTCCTACGGTACCTATATTGGGTTGACAGAAGACCGCTGTCGCGATTCCATCGTAATCCATCAGTTTTCGATGACCATTGAACTGGGTGCTGGAAAACGCCATGGCTTCCGCAATTGCTACAGGGGTTAGCTGAATACGGTCAGTAACATCACCCAGGGCAAAGATATTGTCTACTGATGTCCTGAATTCCTCATCTATGATAATTGCCCCATTGTCCCCACATCGCACATCAACATTTTCAAGTCCCATATCATGAATATTGGGCTTTCGACCGGTTGCATACAGGACCAGGTCCGTCTCCATTTCGCTACCATCTGCAAAAGACACCCGCAGGGAGCCATCGTCGTTTTTATTTATTTCTTGAACAACACTGTCGAAATGAAGAATCACACCCTTTTTATCCAGTTCATCCCGAACACAGAGGCGAACATCCTGGTCGAATTGGCGCAGAAACAGCGGTCCACGGTAAGCAAGATGACTCTCTACACCCAATCCCTTGAAAATTCCGGCAAATTCAACAGCGATATAGCCGCCACCCACGACCAGTGAACGCTTTGGCAGTGTTTCCAGGAAAAACGCCTCGTTGGAGGTAATCACGTATTCCCTGCCGGGAAAATCCGGCACTGAGGGCCAACTACCTGTTGCAATCAGTATCTTCTCCGTGGATACGATCTGCTGATTGATTGATACATGGTGAGCGTCAACGATTCTGGCTCTACTATCGAAATGGGTGACACCGGCGCCATTCAATAAACCCCGGTAGACATCATTCAATCGCTGGATTTCCGTATTTTTATTATTCAGCAATACCGGCCAGGTAAATCCGGGGTTGGTACGAGCCCACCCAAACCCTTCTGCCTCTTCGTATGCTTCACTGAAATGGGATGCATAGACAAAGAGCTTCTTTGGCACACATCCGACATTAACGCAGGTTCCCCCCATGTAACGATCTTCCGCCGTTGCTACCCTCGCGCCGTAAGTTGCACTCATACGCGCAGCACGGACACCACCGGAACCGACTCCGATGACAAACAGATCAAAATCGTAATCTGCCATGTAATTCTCTTCTCATCTTTTCAGTCCGGGTAAGGTAGCATATCAATATCGCAGGTATCATTATTACCCTATGAAAAACTTCGGCTTCGGTATCGACAACCTGCTGCAGGATCCAGCACTGAAGGCAAAACTGGGTGGCAGGCGAGTCGGTCTGGTGGCACATCCGGCTTCTGTCACTTCCCACAGTGAACATTCCCTGGATGCACTGATAAATGCCGGTATTCGGGTTGAACGGGCATTTGGTCCACAACACGGACTGCGAGGCGACCGGCAGGATAACATGATGGAGTCCGGGGATTTCACAGATCCCAGACATCGTATTCCCGTGATCAGCCTTTACGGCACTTATCGTTATCCCCAACCGGAAATGTTAAACGGCCTGGATGTTGTCCTGTTCGACCTGCAGGATATCGGTTGCCGTGTTTACACCTATATCACCACTCTCCGCTATTTTGTCAAAGCCTGTATGGAACATGGTGTTGAACTCTGGATTCTGGACCGTCCCAACCCCTCCGGTCGCCCGGTAGACGGGATGTACCTTGTCGATGGCGAACAGAGTTTTGTAGGATGCGACCTGCTACCCATGCGGCATGGCCTTACCATTGGTGAACTGGCCATCTGGTTTGCAGATCAGTTGACATGTTCTCATCCAAAAATAATACCCATGATGCACTATGAGCTATCAAGTTCCCCGGGATTTGGCTGGCCTCTATCCCGGATACCCTGGATAAATCCAAGCCCAAACGCCAGCAGTCTGAACATGGCACGCTGTTTCCCTGGCACTGTATTGCTGGAAGGCACCACATTATCCGAAGGTAGAGGCACCACGACACCGCTGGAAGTCGCCGGTGCACCGGATATTCCTGTTGGTAAGTTGATATCCTTAATGGAACCTCAATCAGGTATCCGCCTTCGTCCCTGTTGCTTCACACCTGTTTTCCACAAACATGTGGATGCATTATGCCAGGGTTTTCAGATACACACCGATTCCCCGGATTATCTTCACGAAGACTTCAAACCTTTCCGATTGATGGCCGGTTTCCTGAAAGCACTCCGACAATTACTTCCGGAATATGATTTGTGGCGCTATCACGAATACGAATACGAATCAGACCGCATACCTGTCGATGTGATCAACGGTGGACCATTTTTGCGTCAATGGGTCGACGATGCATCCGCGGGACCGGAAGAACTCGACACAAGACTGGAACAGACAGAGTTGGACTGGCTGGACCAAAGACATCCCTATCTTCGCTACTAACCTGGTCGGCCGTGATAGAATCACGCCTTTTTTAATCTTCCCTGATAAGGAACACCAAAATGACTAATGCCCTCCGTGTGGCGGTTCTACCAGGAGATGCTATCGGGCCTGAAATCATGGCTCAGGCAATTCGTGTATTCGACATTGTTCAGAAACACCGGGATGTGGCATTTGATCTGATTGAATGTCCATTCGGCGCTGGCGCTTACTTTTCCCACGGCACTGCCTTCCCGGAAGAAACCAGGACAACCTGTGATGCCGTGGATGCGATTCTCAAGGGACCTGTTGGATTGAGTCATGAGGAATCCAAAAAAATTCCGGTGGAAGAACAACCGGAACGTGGCGCAATTCTTCCACTCCGTGCACGCTACAACACGTTTGCAAATTTCCGTCCAATATTCCTCAGCAGGCAGATGGCGCACTTCTCACCTCTCAAAGAGTCTATTATAGGTGACGGTATTGATATTCTGCTGATTCGGGAACTGGTGGGCGGATTGTATTTTGGAGAAAAGGAACGCGGTGTCAATTCCGATGGCCAGCGTTACGTCAGGGAAGTTCTCGAGTATGATGAAATTCAGGTTCGCCAGGTATTGAGAGTCGGTTTTGAGCAGGCAATGCTGCGCAAGAAACGCCTGCATAATATCCATAAAAGCAATGTGCTGATGTCCAGTGTCTTCTGGAACGAGATATTGGATGAAGTTCAGCAGGAATACCCGGAAGTCGAGGTTATACATCTGCTGGTAGATGCCGCCGCTACCGCCCTGTGTCTGAATCCGGGTCAGTTTGATGTCATGGTCATGGAAAACATGTTCGGTGATATCCTGAGCGATCAGGGTGGCGGTATCCTGGGTTCTCTGGGTCTGATGCCCTCTGCCTGCCTGGGACCTGACAAAGCATACTACGAACCCTCGCACGGCTCAGCACCGGATATCGCAGGCAAAAATATCGCCAATCCCTATTCGATGATTGGCTCTGTCGCCATGATGCTGGAGATGAGCTTCGGTATGAAATCCGAGTCAGATGCCGTCTGGCAGGCGATGAAGTCGGTTTTTGAAGCCGGGTATTCCACCGCAGACTTATCCGCCAGAAGCGATATGACTCTGGTTTCCACGGTTGAATTCGGTGATCGAGTCATGGACTCCCTGGATGCGTTGCTGCGCTGACCGCCTGCGGAACCGGTCACACCACGGTGGTTATAAAGCTCATTACAAGAACCAGCATGGAGATCCAGCCCCAGCCGATAAACACCCACATGGACCAGTGTTGGTCAAGCAGACCCCCAGGAGTATTAAGAATACGCAGCACCCATTGTTTGATCATAAAAATTCCGGGGAATAAATCAGACCATGATTCTAACGACTGCGCCCGGCCGGGGCAACCAGCGGTGATGGTAACAGCTTGAACTGATTGATTTCAGTGGCCAGCTTATCGTAGATTTCCCGGGCATCGGGCTTTTCATTGAACCGTATCCGTTTGGAGAAGAGCGTGACCGGAAAAACAAAATTGTCGGTGTCTCGCCACTGCAATGCTTTGCTTACCCCCAGATCATCCTCATAACTTACCCAGTTCAAATCGAATTCAGCAACCAGAATATCCCCAAAAACCACTCCAAGGTATTGCCACTCCCTGATCTGGTCTTCACCAAGAATATCGCGATCAATAATCTGCTGGATCACCGCCAGGTCTGCGCTATTACCCTGTAACGAGCGTATTCCAATGTAACGGGCAATCAGGTTCAGCGCCTCTTTACGCCAGGTGTCGAGGATAAACCGTTGTCCAATGCCCAGTTCACTGACAATATAGTTATCTTCCACCGGCTCCTGCTGAAACTGGTAATTTTCCAGTTCATCCGGGGTTATGACTGCCTCATCTTCGGCCATGGCGGGGCATGCGGCCATGTATAGAATAATGCTACAGATGGAAGTGATTATTTTTGTGCTGTCAATACCGTATTCCACAAACAGTTCCTGATAGTCATGTCTGGTGGATTATTTATTCCAGATTCAGTTTAGCAGATTCCATTGACATCCTCCCAACTTACAGGGAGGGTTTAATATTTCATACTGGCGATAAATGATTGTGAAAGGTATTCTAAATCTGACGATACCCTGTTCGAAAAGCACACGTCTGCGATAGAAAAGGAATTTCCGGTCATAAGCCCTGACAACCCCTACAATTCGAAGCATCAGTTGATCAGCGAGATTCACGGCACAGCGCAACGCTGCGTGCTTGCTATCACTGGTGGTGGCAGCAGTGCAATTGCTGAACTTCTGGCTGTTCCAGGCGCTTCGGCAACTGTGCTGGAAGCTACAATTCCCTATCATGCACAGGCACTGTCACGATACCTGGGAGAGGAACCTGAAAACTCTGCCAGTGCCGGTACAGCACGAGCTCTCGCTATGACAGCCTGGCTTCGGGCAAGGGAATTAACCGGTGACTCTCGCAATATTTTTGGACTCGGTGCAAGCAGTGCCCTGGCCACCAACCGGACTCGCAAAGGGCAGGACAGATGCCATATCGCCATTCAATCCGCCACTCAAACCATCGAAGTCAATCTGGTCATGGACAAACTGATTCGCCGGCGTTCTGATGAAGAGCGCCTGGTTGCAGAACTTATTCTGCACTACATTGCCAGATACTGCGGGATTAAGAGTGAGCCACCTGAATTGTTGCCTGGTGAAGTGCCCGAGGAACGACATCATCAGGCATCATCAACCTGGTCGGAATTGCTGATGGGTTCCAGATTGTCGACTTTCCAGGGTGAACATCCAATCGTAATATTCCCCGGTGCGTTCAATCCAATACATGACGGGCATCATGAAATCGTGCAGCAGGCCGAAAAAATTCTCAAAGACAGGGTCTATCTGGAGATTTCCATACAGAATGTGGACAAACCAACCATTGATTTTCTCGAAATGCATGATCGACAACAGAGTTTGGTCAACTACCCCCTGATCTTCAGTTGTGCATCCACTTTTGAGGAGAAATCCCGGATTTTTCCAGGCTGTACATTTATCGTGGGTACCGACACCATGCTCCGAATCGCTGACAAAAAATACTATGGTGACAGCGACACCAGGATGAGCGCTGCCATTGCGGAGATGAACAGGCACAAGGTTGGTTTTCTGGTCTTTGGCCGAACTGTTGGAGAACACTTTCTGACACTGGCTGACCTGGAACTGCCGCCAGATCTCAGTCAACTCTGTCGCGGCATGGATGAAGACGCTTTCCGACTGGATATCTCATCCAGCGAAATCCGACGAACCAGACAGTAGCTCCGGCTTGCAATCGCTTGTGGTTGATCGACTGTCAAAGCCCCGCTACAGCTTTCCTGGCCATTACCCCACACAGATGAGCTCGGTATTCCGCACTGGCATGGATATCACTCATTAGCGTATCAGGGTCAATGGCCACACTGTCCAGCGAGTTCTCCGATAATTTACTGCTCAACGCGTCTTCCATGGCAGACGCTCGGAAAACGCAGGAAGCAGCACCGGTGATGGCAACCCTGATTTCATCATCGATCCGGGCAACCATGACACCTACGGTTGCATAGCGGGAAGCAGGGTTGGGAAATTTCACATAACTGGCGGCTGTAACAGACGGGAAACTTACCCCGACGACCATTTCACCGGCCCAAAGTGAGGTTTCGAACATTCCTGAAAAGAAATTATCGCCTTGAATATCCCGCTGGTCCGTATGCACAGTCGCATTCAAACCGAGTATCGCCGCCGGGTAATCAGCCGCCGGATCATTGTTGGCAATGGAACCGCCAATAGTCCCCCGGTTACGCACCTGAGCATCGCCGATACCACTGGCAAGTGTGGCAAGTGCAGAGCAGTGGCCAAGAACAGCTTCTGATGTGGCCACGGAATCGTGCGTCGTCAATGCACCGATACGCAAAACACCTCCTTGTCTCTCTATGCCCGTTAAAGCTGCAATTGATGACAGATCAATCACATCACTCGGTGAACTGAGACGTTGTCTGAGTGATGGAATCAATGTATGCCCACCCGCAAGATATAGTCCGTCTTCCGACTTATTATACAGTGACCTGGCTTCTTCGATGGTTTGTGGCTGATGATAATTGAACTGATACATGATTAGCTCCTCCCTCCTTCCTGTATTGCCCGCCAGACCCTTTCAGGCGTTGCGGGCATATCGAGTTCTCGAACGCCAATAGCATTGGTGATTGCGTTAATCACCGCCGGTGGTGAACCGATGGCGCCAGCCTCTCCACATCCTTTGGCCCCGATGGGATTGTGGGTACATGGTGTCACCGTTGTGTCCACATCGAAATCAGGCAGATCATCAGCCCGTGGCATGCAGTAATCCATATAGGACCCCGTCAATAACTGGCCGGTATCGTCGTAGACACAATTCTCCAGCAGGGCCTGGCCAATACCCTGAGCCAGTCCACCATGAACCTGCCCTGCTACGATCATCGGATTGATGACGTTGCCAAAATCATCCACCGCGGTGAATTTAACAATTTCCGTCTCCCCGGTATCGGGGTCAATTTCCACCTCACAGACATAGGCGCCGGAAGGAAAAGTAAAATTCCCGGGATCATAGAAAGCCTTTTCAGCAAGTCCAGGCTCGAGTTCATCCAACGGATAATTATGGGGGACATAGGCTGCAAACGCGATTTCCTGGAAGGTCTTGCTGAGATTGCTGTCCCTGACCCGGAATTCACCATCATCAAAGTCTATGTCATCCTCTGTGCTTTCCATCAGATGGGCGGCAATCTTCCTGCCTTTGGTAACGATCTTGTCGGCGGCACGGGATAGCGCCGAACCACCAACCGCCAATGATCGTGAACCGTAAGTACCCATACCAAAATCCAGCTTCCCGGTATCGCCATGAACAACTTCCACATCTTCAACAGGAATACCCAATCTGCTGGACACCAATTGGGCAAATGTCGTCTCATGCCCCTGACCATGGCTGTGAGAACCGGTAAGTACAGTGACACTTCCCGTTGGATTGACCCTTATCTCCCCGGATTCCCAAAGTCCCACACCGGCGCCCAGGGCTCCGGCTACCTGTGATGGCGCGATACCACAGGCTTCAATATAACAACTGATGCCAATACCACGTTTTTTGCCCCGGAATTCCGCTTCTGCCTTCCGGTTGGCAAAGCCATCCCAATCAGCCATTTCCAGCGCCCTGGTCAGGCTGGCGTCATAGTCACCAGTATCGTATTCCAGTGCTACCGGTGTCTGGTAGGGAAATTCAGTGATAAAGTTACGCCTTCTGATCTCTGCGGGCGAAAGGTTCATCTCACCTGCTGCGATTTCAACCAGACGCTCAAGCAGATAACTCGCTTCTGGACGGCCGGCGCCTCGATAGGCATCTACAGGTGCGGTATTGGTAAATGCGGCTTCCACTTCGACGTATATACTGGGTGTCTTGTACTGACCGGCCAGCAGAGTACCGTACAGGTAAGTCGGCACAGAAGAGGCAAATGTAGACAGGTAAGCACCCATGTTGGCCCTGGTTTTGACATACAGCCCAAGAAAATTTCCTTCTTCATCCATGGCCAGGGCAGCTTCTGTCAGGTGGTCCCTGCCATGGGCATCGGCCAGAAATGACTCCGACCGTTCCGCCGTCCACTTGATGGGTATCCCCAATCTCCGGGATGCCCATGACACGGCTGTTTCTTCTGAATAAACAAAAATCTTGGAGCCAAAACCTCCACCAACGTCAGGGGCCACAACTCTTAATTTATGTTCTGGTGCAAGTCCGACAAAAGCGGTGAATATCAATCTGACCACATGGGGGTTCTGGCTTGTCGTGTAGAGTGTGAGTTCCTCAGTTGCCGGATTAAAGTCCGCAACTGCCGCACGTGGTTCAACGGCATTTGGAATAAGACGATTATTATAAAGAGTCAGCCGTGTCACATGATGGGCATTATCGATTGCCGTAAACGTCGCATCCTTATCGCCAAGCTCCCAGTCGTAGCTGATATTCCCGGGTACCTCATCATAGAGTTGATCGGCATCCTGAACTGTCGCCAGATCTACTACTGCAGATTTCTCATCATAATCCACAACCACCAGCTCCGCGGCATCTTTGGCAGCCTGGAAGGATTCTCCGACCACGATGGCAACGGGTTCGCCTGCGTAGTTCACCGCATCTGCCGCCATAACAGGATGTGGCGGTTGTTTCATCCCGGAACCATCCTTGGACAGCACCAGCCACCCACAAGGCAGGGTTCCCAGGCCATCGTCAGCGAGCTGTCGTCCCGTTAATACAGCAATGACACCCGGTGCACTCTCCGCCTCACTCACATCAACATTGACGATGCCTGCCCTGGCTACTGTGGAGCGAACAAAATAACCGTAGGCCTGACCTCTGATATTAATGTCGTCGGTATACTGACCCTTGCCGGTAATGAACCGCATGTCTTCTTTACGCAGGACGCTTTGTCCAATAGTCTGCTCTGTCATCTGCCCTACCCCTCTGCTTCTTCTTTAACGCCCATTTCGACTGCAGCGCTCGCAACCGCCTTGACGATATTGTGATAACCCGTACAACGACAGATATTTCCCTCAAGGCCTGACCGAATGGATGCTTCATCTGATGCATCACCCCGGTTGACCAGATCAATTCCTGCCATGATCATACCGGGTGTACAAAAACCACATTGCAACCCATGACATTCCCGGAATGCAGATTGCATGGGATGCAGGGATTCCCTGCTTCCGATTCCTTCAATAGTGACCACATCAGCACCCTCGGCCTGACCAGCCAGTACAGTACAGGCTTTGACCGCCCGACCATTAAAATGGACCGTGCACGAACCGCACTGACTGGTGTCACAACCGACATGCGTGCCGGTCAACTGCAACTGATCCCGCAGCAGGTCTACCAGCGTCGAATTCGCCGGACACTCCTGCGTGACGGCTTTCCCGTTCACTATCAGATTAACTGATATATTTGCCATACCTACCCCGCTTATTCTTCAATAGTTTCCAGATTGATCTCAACCGAATCGTCCTGACACAGAATATAGACGAATCGGGTAAAGAAATCGTTAGCCATTTTTCTTGCGGCTCCATCGACCAATCGTGAACCGATTTGAGCCAGTTTTCCACCTACATTTGCCTGTACAGAATAACGCATTGACGTATGAGTGCCATCAACTGTTGTCAGATGAACCCTGGCTGATCCTCTGGCATGACCGGCAACACCGCCTTTGCCACTGCCATTCAGGGTGCAGGAAACCCCTTCAACAACATCGGACAATTCAATTTCGCCTTTGAATCTGGCTTTGACCGGACCTATCTTTACCTGCATAGTCAAGTCATATCCACCAGCATCATTCAACTCGAAAGACTCACAACCTGCGATGCTCTGTCCGAGAATCTCCGGATCATTCAATGCCTGCCAGACCTGACCCGAATTTACCGGAATAACCACACGCTGTGTTAACTCCATTGCGACCTGAACCCTGTTGACCGGCTACAAGTGTAAAGTAAACAAAACATCGCATGGATTTCCAACTGAAGCAATACAAAAAACATGAAATCTGCTGCCGGCCTCCAAATTTACACACAGTAACCAGCAAACAAACACAATCAATGGATACCCCAAACCCCTCTGCGAACAGCTTCATTAACGAAACGATCTATCCAACAAGTACAACATCCGACATACAGCAGATGGCTTTGGGGTGTTCGTTTGCACCAGCATAATGTCGGAGCGCCGAGTTGGAGGAGCATGACTACAGGCATGCGGGGGAAGCTCGGGAATCCGGGAGGG
>LXNI01000236.1_pt1 | contig 70121 bp, 67 predicted proteins | sample 809091 | NCBI WGS metagenome assembly LXNI01 (sample SAMN04870527, study PRJNA318959) | sponge metagenome | biome: 01000161; feature: marine sponge reef; material: water | host: Sarcotragus foetidus | place: Greece: Milos, Mediterranean Sea | collected 2013-05-29 | depth 5-7 m
CTTTGTCCCCAACGACTACCAGGTGGGCCAGACCGGCAAGGTGGTTGCGCCGGACCTGTATATGGCGATCGGGATTTCCGGTGCCATTCAGCATCTGGCCGGAATGAAAGATTCCAAAGTGATTGTGGCCATCAACAGCGATGAGGAAGCACCGATCTTCCAAGTGGCTGATTATGCATGGAATGAGGATCTTTTTGTGGCCGTGCCGGCACTGCAGGCGGAACTGGAGAACTAGATGATGCGCCCGTTTGTATCGTCTCTTTGTACCCGGAATGCACCTCGATAGCGGGCATCTGAATTAACAAACGGGGACACGGTAGATTAACCGATTTATCTTGGGATGTCGCGTCACCCGTTGACAGGCAATGTGAACCATGATTTTTATTGTTCGGGGATCTCTTGCTTTCGGATTGTGGAACACTTTGCCGTTCACAATTAGGTAATCGGGGTGCAAAGTGGAATGCGGGAAAAACGAAGCGGTATGACGGGTCAACGTTTCTGCATCAGGCGAACCAGGCCAGCCGGACGAATAGTTTGTGGCAGCCTGTGGTCTGGCATGGCCAGAAAAGATAACGGCATCCCATAGAGTCTCTGAGCTTGTTCGATAAACACGAAATCCGTCGGGTATTCGGCAAGTCGGACTTCTCGCATGGAAAGGCCTGTTTCGACGCTGGTCATGTGGTCGTTACAAAATTCGAAACGGACTCCCTGATCATCGGTCAGGTGCTGGGTACATCGCCGAATGTGTACTCGGTTTCGATCAGTTTCACGATGACGGACGACCGGTGGTTGTCCTCGGTCGACAGCAGTTGTACCTGTCCGGATGCTTTCAACTGCAAGCATGCGGTTGCCGTATTGCTGTCCATCGAGAAGAAAATGTTGGAGATGTCACTTGAGTCGGGTATACAGACGGCCCTTCCCGTGATTCCCGATCAGGTCAGCAACTGGCTCGGTCATTGGCCAGAAGCCACCGTTGAGACGGCAGTGTCCTTGAGACGGACAGGTTCGCTGACGCTTGGGCAGGAGCACCTGTTCTATGTTATTTACCACGACAGGCGGCGTGGAGCGTGCATCTCGCCGTATCGGGGTTATCTGAAGAAAGACGGCGCGATCGGCAAAAACTCCGAACTGGTTGAGCGGACTTCCTTGTGGTTTCAGAAGAACCTGACCGTACAGGATGCCGGACTGGTCGGCAAACTCGACTTCTTTGCTGATCGCAATTACAGCTATCACAGGCACTATTGCTGGCCGGATGGCGAAACCCTGATCGATTTAATCCGTGAAATTGTCGAGACGGGTCGTGCCCGAAATCCGGATATTCACGGAGTTTCCCTGAACTGGGTGCCGTCGCGACGATGCGAACTGAGGTGGGAGAGTGGCAAGTCGGGCGAGCAGTGTCTGGTTGCACGGGATGAGGCCGGGTGTCGGTTGACGTTATTGCCGTTTCCCACACCATTTTTTATCGATTCCACCAGTGGCTCGACCGGTGTCGCCGAGATATCATTGACTCCACAGTTGGGTGCTTGGTTGGCAGAAGCGCCAACGGTGTCGCGCGAGGTGGTTGACATGGTGGACATGACGCTGTCCATCCTGTCGCGGGTTGGGCGGTACGCCTCGGTGCCTCGACTGCATCACACCAGAGAACAGACCGAGGTGCCACCCGTGCCAATACTGACACTCTACGGCTGTGAGCAGAGCCCTAGCTGGTATCGGTCACACTACGCATGGCAACGGGGCAACGCCGAATCGGCTGTTCGAACCATCTATCCCTGTGCCCGTCTCGAAGTGTCCTATAAGGGAGCAAGTGTTCTAGTGTATCCTGGCGAGGAATGCGATCTTTGGTCCAATCACAAGAATGGCCCAGCGACCATCAAGCGTGATTATGCACGTGAAATGGCATTCCACAACATTCTCCAGATGCTGGCAGGAGATCTGAGCAGGGAGTTGGAAAACCGGTATTGGGATGACAACCTGCCAGACGGGGTCTACGAGGCGGATATTGTATTTCCGTCGTTCAACGACGAAGACGACCACAAGTCAATGGCAGCGAGCCTCGGTTTTGTATCGAAGACCGTTCCCTTGCTACGCGCCGAAGGCTGGCATGTCGAGATCGAAGACACATGGCCATTTCCCCTTTGCGACGATTCGGTCGCATTCTCCACCTCGCTGGAACCATCGGATTCAGAGTGGTTTTCCCTGTCGCTATCGATGGAAATGAACGGCCACCAATTTGATATTACGCCGATTGTCCTGCAAGTCGTCGAGACACTGCCGGTCGATGGGGCCGGGCAGTTGGAGGACGGATTCAATGTCGACCGGTACCTTGCCGATCAGGCGTATTATTTGCGATCCGATGACGGAAAGTATCTTGTCATCAATGGTGCGCTAATTGCGCGGTTTGTCGAGGCTTTTCTTGAAGCGCAAGGGCTGATCGGTTTTCACCGGGCCGAGTCGGGTCGGCTGTTTGAACTGGTCGAGACACTGGATGGCTGTGGGGCACCGTGGACCGGAAACCGTGAGTTGCTTGAACTCGGTGCCCGGTTGCGTTCTCTGACCGATGTGTCGGAACGGGCCCCTCCGGATGCATTACATGGCGAACTGCGCCCCTATCAGTGTATCGGCTATAACTGGCTCAGGGCACTTTCGGACAGTGGCTTCGGCGGTCTGCTTGCCGACGACATGGGACTCGGCAAGACCGTGCAGATACTGGCATTGCTTGCTTATCGGCATCTGGAACAAAAAACCGACCATCCGAGTCTTCTTGTGGTCCCTACCAGCTTGGTCGGCAACTGGCGGCGGGAGGCCGCGCATTTCGTTCCGGAACTGCGGTTGCTGATCTTGCATGGGTCTGACCGGCACCAGCGTTTTGCGGAGATTGTCGATCACCATCTGATCGTTACCACCTATCCACTGCTAAAGAGGGATCATGACGTGCTGTTTCGTCATGATTATGATACAGCAGTATTGGACGAAGCCCAGATGGTCAAGAATCCCGCGGCCGCTGTCTCGAAACGGATCAGGGAAATTCGTGCTCGGCATCGCCTCGCGCTGACCGGGACACCGATTGAAAACAGCCTTCAGGAATTGTGGGCACTTTATGATTGGTTGATCCCAGGCCTGCTTGGCAACCGCAAGGCTTTCGTCACCCACTACCGCACACCGATCGAAAAACACGGTGACCAAAGGAGGCAGCAACAGCTGTCAACCCGGATCAAACCCTTTTTGATGCGTCGGACCAAGCAACAGGTTGCCCTGGAGCTGCCGGAAAAGACGATAATTGACGAGTTGATTCTGCTTGAGGGAGATCAGGCCGCGCTTTACGAAAGCATTCGCACGGCGATGGATACGCGTGTCCGCGATGCCATCGCGGCGCGGGGACTTGCGGCATCACGTATCGCGATCCTTGATGCACTTTTGAAGCTGCGCCAGGTCTGTTGCGACCCGTGCCTCGTCAAGCTTGATGCGGCACGCAAAGTAAAGCACAGCGCCAAACGGACACGACTCCTCGAGTTGCTTGAGGAACTCGTTGTCGAGGGGCGCAGAGTGTTGGTATTTTCTCAGTTCGTTGAAATGCTGCGACTGATCGAGCAAGATGTTGCGACCCGGGGATGGGGTTATGCGATGTTGCATGGCGGCACACGGGACCGGGATGCCCAGATATCAAGCTTCCAGCAAGGAGATCAGTCCCTCTTTCTGATCAGCCTGAAGACGGGTGGTATCGGCCTCAACCTGACTGTGGCCGACACCGTGATTATCTACGATCCGTGGTGGAACCCGGCGGTAGAACGTCAGGCCATGGACCGTGCACATCGGATCGGCCAGGATGAACCTGTTTTCGTGTATCGCCTGCTGACCGAACGCACTGTCGAGGCGGCAATCCAGACCATGCAAATTCGCAAACAGACTCTTGCGGATACCCTGTTCGAGGGAACCGGTCAGGGTCCGCTGGCATTGACTGAAGCGGATATCGAGGCACTGTTTGCTGCCCGGTGACCCGTGCGGATCGTACCATGACCGTCTGTTTCGCGTAGTGCGCAGGAAACGGGGGTCAAGATGCATCCGGGATCCCCAATCGATGCACTGGACCCCGATCTGCTTGCCGCTGTCGAAGATACGAAAATGAAGCACCAATGGGGGTAGATGACCAGGGAGACCCGGGGCGAGACAGTCAATGAGCGGGCGATCAATACGGTCGTTCATCACCTGCTTCGATCCGCCCAAGCAATTCGCGAACCGCAAGGTCGGCAGGACAAAACGACTCATCCGGTTTGCCGACCGGCAGGCGGGAAACCGATGAAAGAAACGATGCGCTTGATCTACACATACACGAAGCAACACGGACCGCCAATCGGTCACCGGGCCTGTGGCTCAGGTAGCTTGCTGCGTATGTCGGGCGCCGGGGAGTGCTCTGAGAATCTCCTTTCTGTCAAGTCGGTATCCGGTGAAAACAGGCGTATTAACAGGCGGCGTATCAGTGAATGACGTTCAGTTCACGTCCGACCTCAGCGAATGCGGTAATGGCGCGGTCGAGCGTCTCGATCTCGTGGGACGCCGACATTTGGGTGCGAATACGATCCTGTCCTTGCGGAACCACCGGGAACGAAAAGGCAGCAACCAATACTCCTTTTTTACGCAGTCGTCCGGCAAAATCCTGTGCCAGTTTCGGGTCACGCAACATCAGTGGCACAATCGGGTGTTTTCCCGGAAGCAGTTCAAACCCGAGGCTGGACAGTGCGGTCCGGAAGTGACCGGCGTTGCGCGACAGGCGTTCACGCAGGGTGTTCGACTCGACAAGCAGACTCAGGACGCTCAAACCGGTCTGGGCGATGACCGGGGCGAGGCTGTTGGAGAACAGGTAGGGACGTGCACGCTGGCGCAGCCACTCGACGATTTCCGATCGCGCAGAGACATAGCCGCCGGCCGCCCCACCCAATGCTTTGCCAAGGGTGCCGGTCAGAATGTCCACGCGCCCGACAACCCCGCACAACTCCGGTGTGCCGCGCCCGGATGCACCGACGAAGCCGACAGCATGGCTGTCATCAACCATGACCATGGCATCGTACCGTTCGGCCAGGTCGCAGATCCCCTGCAAGTTGGCGATATAACCGTCCATTGAGAAGACACCATCTGTGGTGATCAGTCGATATCGCGCATTACGGGCTTCCATCAGTTTTGCTTCGAGGTCGACCATGTCACGATTGGCATAGCGCAGGCGCTTCGCCTTGCACAGGCGTATGCCATCAATGATCGAGGCATGGTTCAACGCATCGGAGATCACTGCATCTTCAGGACCCAGCAGGGCTTCGAACAGTCCACCATTCGCATCGAAGCAACTGGGAAACAGGATCGTGTCCTCCATCCCCAGAAACTCGCTCAACTTCCGTTCCAGCCGATGGTGAGGTTGTTGGGTGCCGCAGATAAACCGTACCGATGACATACCGAACCCATATTCGTCAAGTGCCTTTTTCGCTGCTTTGACCACGGTCGGATGGTTGGCCAGCCCGAGGTAGTTGTTGGCACATAAATTGATGCACTCGGCGCCATTTTCAAGCGTGATTTGCCCTGCTTGCGGCGAGATGATCATCTGTTCTTGCTTGAACAGGCCATCGGTTTTCAGTCCCTGGATCCGTGCGGCCAGATTATCGACGAATGCCGGTGTCATGCCGCAGCCTTCACGATTTATTTGCCGCCGCCGAGGTGATCGCTACCACTGCATCACCACCTTGCCGGCATTGCCCGACAGCACTGCATCGAACCCTTCTTCATACTGATCGATCCCGATGCGGTGGGTGATGATACCGTTCAGGTCCAGTCCGCCTTGAACCAGTGCGATCATCTTGTACCAGGTCTCGAACATCTCACGCCCGTAGATGCCTTTCACGGTCAGCATCTTGAAGATGATCTTGTTCCAGTCGACGGCGAATTCGGTCGGTGCGATACCCAGCAGGGCGATCTTGCCGCCATTATTCATGACATCGATCATGTCCCGCATTGCCGGAGCCGCCCCCGACATTTCCAGACCGACATCGAATCCCTCGGTCATTCCAATGTGCCGCATGACGTCTGTCAGGCTGTTTTCGGAGGGATCGACGACATGTGTTACACCCAGGGAGCGTGCCAGTTCAAGACGGTAGGGATTGATGTCTGTAATCACTGTTTTACGGGCTCCGACCTTCTGCGCGACCAGGGCACCCATGATGCCAATCGGTCCGGCACCGGTAATCAGCACATCCTCGCCGACCAGATCGTAGCTCAGTGCCGTGTGTACCGCATTGCCGAACGGGTCGAAGATCGCCGCAATCTCATCGGGGATGTCATCCGGAATGGCAACGACATTGTCTTCCGGGACGGCGACATATTCGGCGAAACTTCCGGGTCGGTTCACCCCGATGCCCACCGTGTTGCGGCACAGATGCCCTCGTCCGGCCCGGCAGTTTCGGCAGAGACCGCACACCACATGGCCTTCGGCTGACACCCGTTGTCCGATCCGGTATTTCATGGCACCTGATCCGACACCGACAATTTCACCGCAGAATTCGTGACCGACCACCATGGGGATGGGCACGGTTCGGGCGGACCACTCGTCCCATTTCCAGATGTGCGCATCCGTCCCGCAGATGGCCGATTGGTGCACCCGAATCAACACCTCCCGAGGACCGGGTTGCGGGATGGGGACGTGCTCCATCCACAGGCCGACTTCGGGTTTGGCCTTGACCAGCGACTTCATCTGTGAACGGTTCATCGCATCATCCGGGTTATGTCCTCTTTGTGTGTCAGGACCATATCACCGGGATGCAACGGTCTGCAACCGATTTTGCCGATCGCACAAAGACCTTGCCCGTACGGCTAGTGGTCTGTGTCGCGATGCAGTAGAATTATTCCCAATTACTGTTGTGATGTGTGGATAATGATGGCAAATCATCGGGTCTTGAAGCAGTCGGTCAGTGTGACAAGCAATCCGGTTGTCGCAGACAGCGATACGCGTAGCGATATTCCGTCGCCGCCGGGCGATGTGAAAGACGGGGTAAAGGAGATTGGCGGACCGGCAGGACCTGAGCCGACGCGTTATGGTGATTGGGAAGTCGGTGGCCGTTGCAGTGACTTTTAGGGGCTAATTGGGTTGTGTGCAAGCCGAGGTTGATTGTAATTCGCAATCATTTGCGATACGGTAGCGCTCGAAGACGTCGTGACCGATCCCATCCAATAGCACTGACGATCATTATCAGGAGTTGCGTTTGACCGCTTCAAACCGTCCTCTTTCTCCCCACCTGCAGGTATATCGTCCGCAGTTGACCTCCGTCCTGTCAATCCTGCACAGAGCGACAGGCATTGTGATCGCAGCCGGTGCGTTGCTCATTGCCTGGTGGTTGTGGGCGATCATGAGCGGTCCCGAGAGTTACCATGCGGTCCACCGTTTTTTCAATTCGATGATCGGTTGCACAGTGTTGATCCTGTGGACCGGCTGTACCTTTTATCATCTGTGCAGTGGGGTTCGCCACTTGTTCTGGGATGCGGGTATCGGATTCGAACTCAGTCAGGTCTATTTGACCGGCAAATTGGTCGTGATCGGTGCCGTGGGACTGACCGGCCTGGCCTGGCTGTTATGAGCCTGAGACATCCGCTGGCGAGTGTGAAAGGACTCGGTGCATCCGGTGAAGGTTCCCATCACTGGTGGTTGCAGCGTATCAGCGCGCTGGCCTTGGTGCCATTGACGTTGTGGTTTGTCTTTGCGGTCACGAGTCATGTCGGTGATCCCTATCCGGTTGTGTTGGACTGGTTGTCGCAGCCCTCCGTTGCCGTGTTGACCGTGCTGTATCTGATTTTCATGTTTTTTCATGCCCAACTGGGCCTGCAGGTGGTGATTGAGGATTATGTCCATGGAGAGGGGTTGAGAATGTGTTGCCTGCTGCTGACCAAGGGAATCACCGTGCTCGCTGCCGCGCTGTCTGTTTTTGCCGTGTTGCGTGTTGCGATCTGACGGGATTGAACCGGTTTTCACTTGAAAGATATCGCTCTGTTTGAGGTGTTTCGTGTCTAAAGCCTATCCCATCATTGATCATCAGTATGATGTTGTGGTTGTTGGCGCGGGGGGAGCCGGTTTGCGCGCGACGTTCGGGATGGCGTTAGAGGGGCTTGATACGGCCTGTATCACCAAGTTGTTTCCCACACGAAGCCATACCGTTGCCGCGCAGGGCGGGATGAGTGCCGCAATGGGCAATATGGGTGAGGATGACTGGCGCTGGCATATGTACGATACCGTCAAGGGTTCGGATTGGCTTGGTGATCAGGATGCCATTGAATACATGTGTAAAGAAGCGGCACATGCCGTGATTGAGCTGGAACATTATGGGGTGCCTTTTTCCCGTACGCCGGATGGAAGAATCTATCAGCGGGCCTTCGGTGGAATGACGACGCATTACGGCGAAGGGCAGGCACAACGGACCTGTGCCGCCGCTGACCGGACGGGACATGCGATACTGCATACACTGTATCAGCAGTCCCTGAAACACAAGGCGGAGTTTTTTATCGAATACTTTGCGATCGATTTGATCATGGAAGAGGGCGAATGCCGCGGAGTGCTGGCATGGGATCTCGACACAGGGCAGTTGCATCGGTTTGCCGCGAGGCTGGTGGTGCTGGCCACGGGGGGATATGGTCGTGCCTATTTTTCCGCCACGTCGGCACATAGCTGTACCGGAGACGGCGGTGGCATGGTACTAAGGGCCGGCTTGCCGCTCCAGGACATGGAGTTTACCCAGTTTCATCCGACCGGTATTTATGGGGCCGGATGCCTGATTACCGAAGGTGCGCGTGGCGAGGGCGGCTATCTGACCAATGCAAACGGCGAGCGTTTCATGGAGCGCTATGCACCGAATGCAAAAGATCTGGCGTCCCGCGATGTGGTGAGTCGATCGATGACGATGGAAATCCGTGATGGACTCGGTGTGGGCAAGGAAAAGGATCATATTCATCTTCATCTGGAGCATCTGGGACCGGAAGTGCTGGCAGAACGCCTGCCGGGGATATCGGAATCGGCGAGAATTTTTGCCGGTGTGGATGTGACCAAGGACCCGATTCCGGTGATACCCACCGTGCATTACAACATGGGTGGAATCCAGACCAATCTGCACGGTGAGGTCGTGACACTGAAAGACGGTAACCCGGAAACGGTGGTTCCCGGATTGATGGCGATCGGCGAGGCGGCTTGCGTATCGGTGCATGGTGCGAATCGATTGGGGTCGAATTCACTGCTTGATATCGTGGTGTTCGGTCGAGCATCGGCACACCGGGCAAGGGATATTGTCAAGCCGGGATCGGCCAAACCCCGTTTGCCCCGGTCTGCTGGCGAATCCATTGTGGATCGTTTTGACCGGTTGCGCTATGCCAGTGGGAAAATACCGACAGCCGCCCTTCGGCTTGAAATGCAAAAAACGATGCAGAACTATTGTGCCGTCTTTCGGACCGGCGAGGTGATGGAGGCGGGGCGGGCCAAATTGTCCCGGGTCTGTGCATCATTTGCGGATGTCAGGGTGACCGATCGCTCTTTGGTATGGAATTCTGACCTGGTGGAAACCCTCGAGCTGGATAATCTTCTCAGACAGGCCCGGGTTTCAATCTGCGCCGCGGTGAATCGAACCGAAAGTCGCGGGGCGCATGCCAGAGAGGATTATCCTGAGCGTGATGATGAGCATTGGATGAAGCATACTTTGGCCTGGCAACAGGATATTGAACAGGACCCGAGGATCGATTATCGGCCGGTACATGGTTTTACGTTGACCGATGAAGTCGACTACATCAAACCGAAAAGACGGGTCTATTGACCGGGCGTCGCGTAGGTCTCCGTCATCGCGGTGATGTGGCACGGGGGGTTGACTGAGGTTGCCGGGTTCATCGAACCGCAAGCCAAGTTTGACGGGGAGTGCAGTCGTGTTGGGTATGATGCCTGTCCCCGGCCAGAACCATTCAGTCGACCGCGCGGAATGACGCAATGGCAAGGTTCCCACCAGGTACGGGTATCCGCAGCGATTGCAGATGACCGTCGGATGTCGTCGTGGGCAACGGCACCGGTTTGACGAGCCGTGTGATGCTGATCGGTCCGGTTGTCCGTGTTCCGTGCGCATTTAAGTATATAATTGTCGTCAAGATGACACGTCAGCAAGAGAGATCATGGCCGAATTTTTACTTCCGGTAAATTCCCGTATCAAGGAAGGAGAACAGTATCAGGATACCAGCCATGGGCGTGTGCGTACGGTGCGGGTCTATCGTTGGGATCCGGATGTCGGGGAAAATCCCCGAATGGACCGTTACAGTGTGGATCTCGCTGCCTGTGGTCCAATGATACTGGACGTGCTGATACGGATTAAAAATGTCATCGACAGCACGCTCACGTTTCGGCGATCGTGTCGCGAGGGCATCTGTGGCTCTTGTGCAATGAACATCAACGGTGTCAATACGCTGGCCTGTACGACGGCGGTGGATGAGATCAAGGGCGATATCCGGATCTATCCCTTGCCCCATATGTCGGTGGTCAAGGATCTCGTGCCGGATATGCGTCATTTCTATGCACAGTACGCCTCGATCAAGCCCTGGCTTCAGACGGACAGCGCGGCACCCGACCGGGAACGGTTGCAGTCTCCCCAAGACCGCTCCAGGCTCGATGGGCTGTATGAGTGCATTTTATGTGCATGCTGTTCGACCAGTTGCCCCAGCTATTGGTGGAACAGCGACCGCTATTTGGGACCGGCCGCATTGCTCCAGGCATACCGCTGGATCGCGGACAGTCGGGATGAGGCAACCGGTGACCGGCTTGATGAGCTGGATGATGCCTTTAAGCTGTATCGTTGCCATACCATTATGAATTGCACGAATACCTGTCCCAAAGGACTTAATCCGGCGAAAGCGATCGGACAGATCAAGCAGACGATTGTCAAGCGCAAGTAAATCGCGGTCGGTGCCTCGAGGTTGACCACCCAAAATAATACGCTGAAACGCATGCAGTGGCGTTGCCGTCGCGGAACGAAGGAGCTGGACGTCATACTTGCCGGGTTTGCACAGGGAGAACTCGCTACGCTGAGCGAAGCAGACTGGGCCTTGTTTGACAGACTGTTGCAGGAACCCGACCCGACACTTCAGGCATGGTTGCAGCATGGGGTCACCCCATGTGACCGGGGCATGGCGAAAATGGTCAAGTGCATCTTGTCGGCCGGACCGGATCGAAAACCGGGAAAATGAATGATCTGCGCGGTTCCCCGTTGCCTGTCACTGCCAGATGCTCCGGCCAGTGCCTGACAAGGGACCCGGGCATCGCCGCCCGCGCTGCTGATGGCCGGTGAATCGGGTCTTGTCGTGCGCGGATCGCCCATTGATCGTCATTTGCGCTATAATCTTTCAACATACAGTGTGTATGATGTATGGATAATGCGGTTATGCAGTGTCGTCCTGTGGACCAATATTGCACAGGCGGTGTGTGTTATCCATTCTCTGTCATCCCATCTGCAGATGCGAACCGGCCGGAACATGCTTTTGATGACGGCGGCAGCGCAAAGCCTGCATGGACGGATGAATTTATGTATTTCTTGACTTAAACAAGAGGGGTTCAAATGAAAAAAAGTAAGCTGGGCTTGAAGTATTGCGCGGCGGCGGCTTTGGGGTTGTCGTTGGCCACGGTCGTTCCAACGACCGTTTCGGCAGAAGAATTCATCAGTATCGGAACCGGTGGTGTCACGGGTGTTTACTATCCGACCGGTGGTGCCATTTGTCGTCTGGTGAACAAGAACCGCAAGGAACACGGCATTCGCTGTTCGGCGGAATCCACCGGCGGATCGATTTACAACATCAATACGATTCGTGCCGGGGAACTGGAATTCGGTGTGGCGCAGTCTGACTGGCAGTATCATGCGTATCATGGGACGTCCAAGTTCGAAGATGCCGGTAAATTTGACAATCTGCGGGCCGTTTTTTCGGTTCATCCCGAGCCAGTCACGATTATTGCCAGCGATGCGTCGGGTGTTGAGAATATTACCGACCTGAAGGGCAAGCGTCTGAATATCGGTAACCCCGGATCCGGTACCCGTGGAACCTGGGAGGTGCTCGAGGAGGCATTGGGTTGGGAACGCAGCGATCTCAAGCTTGCCGCCGAGATGAAATCGGCAGAAACCGGTGCGGCGGTCTGTGACGGCAAGATTGATGCCTATTTTTGGCTGGTGGGTCATCCGTCTGCCTTGACCCAGGAGTCACTGGCCACCTGTGATGCGCATCTGGTCAACGCAACAGGTCCCGCGATCGACAAGCTGGTGGCGGATAATTCGTATTATCGTACTGCGATGATCCCGGCCGGGATGTACAACAATGAGAGCGATATCATGACGTTCGGTGTCGGTGCCACCTTCGTCACCAGTGCGGATGTCTCAGAAGATGCCGTCTACATTGTCGTGAAAGCGGTTTTTGACAATTTCGATGCCTTCAGAAAACTCCATCCGGCATTCGCCAACCTCAAGGAGTCGGAAATGATTTCCGATTCGCTTTCCGCACCGCTTCATCCGGGTGCAGTGAAGTACTATAAAGAGCGGGGTTGGATGTAATTGTTTCAATCATCTGCAAGGTCGGAGGCGACTCTGACCTTGCAGGCTGTCTGTGTCAGTGTGATTTGTCGGGTGTCAATGAGACTATCCCAGGCACTGGAAAGGGCCTGCATCACCCACTCGGGGGAGAGGCAAGATGAGTGAGAAAACAGCGAAGCAGCTAGAGGCGGAAGCACTGGTTGCCCAGGTAGACACCGGTGCAAGAAATCCGCTGGGCTGGCAGTCCAAGCTGATCCCATACGTGGCCTTTGTCTGGGCCCTGTTCCAGCTTTATATCGGTTCGAACCTGCCCTTTTTCCTGAGCGATGTATTGGGCATCAGTGTGGTGGTGACCAATTCCAATGCGCGTCTGATCCACCTGGCCTTTGCGGTCTTTCTGGCTTCCATGGCGTTTCCGCTGTTCAAATCGAGCCGGCGGGACAGCATTCCGTGGTACGACTGGCTGCTGGCTGCCCTCGGGGTGGCGGCCTGTCTTTATATCGTGGTTTTCAGGGACTCCATCGCGGTGCGGGCCGGTCTCCCGACGACCGGTGATCTGGTGATGTCATCGATCGGCATGCTGGTATTGGGCGTGACGGTCTTCAGGGCATTGGGTCTGCCGCTGGTCATTGTCGCTTCCGTCTTCGTTTGTTACGTTTTTTTTGGCGATGCACAGGTGCTGCCCGACGCCATTCGCTGGAAAGGGGCTTCATTTGGCAAGGCCATGTGGCACTATTGGATGCAGGGTGAAGGGGTTTTTGGTGTGGCTCTCGGTGTATCAGCCTCATTGATTTTCCTGTTTGTATTGTTCGGCTCGATTCTGGAGAAGGCGGGAGCGGGCAATTTCTTCATCAAGATCGCCTTTGCGTTACTCGGTCATTTGAAAGGCGGGCCGGCCAAGGCGGCCGTGGTGGCTTCGGCAATGAGCGGGCTTTATTCGGGGTCATCGATCGCCAATACGGTGACGACCGGGACGTTCACCATTCCACTGATGAAGCGGACGGGGTTTTCGGCGGAGAAAGCCGGTGCGGTTGAAGTGGCGTCGTCCACCAACGGGCAGCTCACGCCTCCGGTCATGGGTGCGGCCGCTTTCCTGATTTCTGAATTTACCGGCATTACCTATACGGAAATTATCAAGCATGCCTTGGTGCCCGCGTTGGTTTCTTATATTGCGCTGGTCTATATTGTGCATCTTGAGGCACTGAAACTGGGACTTAAAGGCTTGCCGAAGCCCCCTTCCAGCCTGACCCTGGCCAACAAGGTGATCGGTTTTCTGGGTGGGTTTATCGGCATTGCGCTGCTGGGAATGGCGGTTTATTTCGGCCTCGGTTGGATCAAGGTGGTGGTGCCGGAGGCCGCGTTTTTGATTGTCGCGGTCCTGTGTACGGTGACGTATCTGTTTTTGTTGTATATCGCTTCCAAGCTGCCCGATTTGGTGGTCGATGCACCCGATACGCCGATCACTGAATTGCCCAGGGCCGGGGCTACCGCAGTGACCGGGCTATATTATATTTTGCCGATTGTCATCTTGATCTGGAGCATTGTCGTTGAACGGTTGTCACCGGGCCTGTCTGCCTTCTGGGCCACCATTGCAATGATCATCGTTGTGCTGACGCAGCATCCCATCAAAGCTTTCCTGAGAGGATCGGGACATCTTGGACAGGCATTCAGGGGAGGCGTCAAGGATTTGGTCGCGGGCATGATCGCCGGCTCCCGCAATATGATCGGCATCGGGGTTGCCACGGGCGCGGCCGGCATTATTGTCGGCACGATCTCATTGACGGGTGCCCATCAGGTGGTGGGTGAATTTGTCGAATTTCTGTCCGGGGGCAGTTTGATCCTGATGCTGATACTGGTCGCGGTCATGAGTCTTATCCTGGGGATGGGGTTGCCGACAACGGCAAATTACATCGTAGTGTCTTCGTTGATGGCACCGGTTATTTTGACGCTGGGTGCGGCAAACGGCCTGATTGTTCCGCTTATTGCGGTCCACCTGTTTGTGTTTTATTTTGGGATATTGGCCGATGATACCCCACCGGTCGGATTGGCGGCTTTTGCCGCGGCCGCGATCTCCCGTGGCGACCCGATCAAAACGGGGATACAGGGCTTTGCCTACGATATCCGAACGGCCCTGTTGCCCTTTTTGTTTATTTTCAATACCGAACTGTTGCTGATCGACGTTTCGCCGCTCAAGGGTGTGTTTGTCTTTGTGGTCGCCGTTTTTGCGATGATGCTGTTTGCTTCTGCGACGCAGGGTTACCTGCTGACCCGCAACAAAATCTGGGAGTCATTGCTGCTGCTGCTGGTTGCGTTTACCCTGTTCCGCCCGGGATTCTGGCTGGACCAGGTTTATCCGCCCTATCACAGCATTTCCCCTGACAAGGTCTATGAAGTGGTTGGACAGGCCACTCCCGATGGGGTGCTGACCATGGTTGTCGAGGGCCCCGACTTCGATACCGGCGAAACCAGCTCGACAACGATCCTGGTTCCGCTGGGTGACCGTGCCGATGCCATAGAGCGGTTAAACAATGCGGGTCTGACGGTGGTTGTGGAGGAAGGCCTGGCAAAAATAGAAGAACCGTTTCCCGGCACGCCTTATTTTGAAAAAATCGGTAAATCGTTTGACTACTACAGTGATGCCCCGGTTGTGGTCTCCGAGATCAAACAGGAGGCTGAACGGATCGCCAAGGAGATTTTTTATATTCCTGCGCTGATTGTTTTTGCGCTGGTGATCTGGCTGCAGCGCATTCGAAGAAAGCGCATGGCGACCTGAGCATGGATGTCGTCGCTGGCGATGATCCGGTCAAGTTAATGGCTCTCCCACACTGGCGAAGTCAAGTCGCTCCGTGTTGTTTCTCTCGATGATTTGATTCGGGCGGCGGAGCCCAACTTTAACGATGTTTCCATGTTCTGATTCACAACGCGCTGTATTGGGACGTTTGTTTGATTTGCCCAGGGTCCCGCTGTTCAGCGCGGCCACGGCCTTGGAATGCATGCCCAATCTGACGCAAAGGTGTGGTGGTGCCGGTCTCTTTGTCAAACGGGATGATGCGTTGGGATTTGCCTTTGGTGGCAACAAGGTTCGGCAGCTCGAATTTTACCTGGGCGATGCGCTGGCACAGGGTGCCGATACGATATTGATCACGGGGGCTGTGCAATCCAATTTTGTCCGTCTGGCGGCGGCGGCATCGAATAGACTGGGTCTACAGTGCCACATCCAGTTGGAAGAAAGGGTACAGAAAGACGATGCCCATTACCGGCAGTCTGGCAATGTGCTGATCGACCGGTTGTTGGGTGCTGTCATGCACCGTTATCCGGAAGGGGAGGATGAATATGGCGCAGACCGCCGACTCGGAGAAATTGCCCGGGATTTAACCCAGTGCGGTCGCAGGCCCTACATCATTCCGCTCAGCCCGGATCACCCGCCCCATGGGGCATTGGGATATGTGGTGGCCGCCGGTGAATTGCTACAACAGCTGGACGAGAAAAAGATAACGCTGGATAAAATTGTGCTTCCTTCGGGTAGCGGAAATACCCATGCAGGACTCCTGTTTGGTTTGCGGGCATTGGGTTGTTCGGTGTCGGTGCATGCCATTTGTGTTCGTCGCAATGCAGAGGCGCAATTTGCAAGAATCAAGGATCGTTGTCATGCGATCGCCAAATTGCTGGCGATCAGGTCCCCGGTTCAAGATACGGATATTTTGCTCGATGACCGTTATCTTTCTCCAGGCTATGGATTGCCGAATGAACCGACGATGCGTGCCATTTTATGGGGTGCACGCAGTGAAGCGCTGATGCTCGATCCGGCCTACTCGGGTAAGGCGATGGCGGGATTGATTGAACAGGCGAAACATGCGGACCCCGATGCCCATTTGTTATTTTGGCATACCGGTGGCATGCCGGGATTGTTTGCCTATCAGGATGATCTGTATCGAGCACTTGAGACATAAGCCTCTCTCAAATTGAGCCGTACCGAATTACAGACTGCTTTGAGTCTGGCTCACCGGGACCATTTTATCGCCGCCTATCGACGGCCCGCCCTCGAGGCCGGACTGATCGAGATGACGATTCCCGACAAGCCAACCAGTCAGAACCCGCGTTATCGGCGCACGACGGCCGGGCATGCTCTGGCACAATCAATACAAGATACGACTAGACAGAGCCTATAAATATCACAATCAGTGATGTAACAGGGTCTACAAATATCATATATAGTAATAAAACAGGGTTGTTAAATATCACTTTTTCTGTTAATCTTGGCCTTGTTGTCTACTAATCTGTTCAGGATGTCATGCTCAATCTTCTGGTTCGCAAGGAACTTTCATATCTGCTTGGGTGGCTTGATCGTCCAAATCGCAAGCCGCTTGTTATTCGGGGGGCGCGGCAGGTGGGGAAATCCACGCTGGTCAGGCAGCTTGCCAATGCAGCGGGGCTTGCACTGTTGGAAATCAATTTCGAGCGCAACCCGGAGTATCGTGATGCTTTTGCCACCAAAGACCCGCTGCAAATCACCCGCGTATTGGATTTGTTGCTTGGACAACAGGTGAATACCGATAAAACCCTTTTGTTTCTGGATGAGGTTCAGGAAGCCCCGGAGGCATTGGCGGCGCTGCGTTATTTTTATGAAGAGTTGCCACAGTTGCGCCTTGTTGCCGCAGGCTCGTTGTTGGAATTTGCGCTGTCAAACGCACAGTTTGGAATGCCAGTCGGACGGGTGGAGTACTTGCATATCGGCCCAATGCAGTTTGACGACTTTTTGATCGCCATGGGTGAGGCTTCTTTGGCCGATTACCTGAACGATTTGTCGCTGGATGATATTCGTAATCAAAACATGGTTCGGGCGATTCATGAGAAATGTCTCAATCTGTTGCGCCAGTATTGGGTCGTGGGCGGATTGCCCGAAGCGGTGGCGACTTATGCGGCTACGCAGGATTATTTTGAGGTGACTCGCGTTCAACAAGGAATCGTGGCTACATATCGGGATGATTTCAGCAAATACAGCTCGGGCACGACCAAAATCCTGGTACAGCAGGTATTCGATCATTTACCGCTTGCCGTCGGGCGTAAATTCAAATATGCCCATGTCAGCCACAATCACCGTGCGGCGCAGGTGGCGACTGCATTCCGGCAACTTTGTATGGCGGGAGTAGCCAGTCCTGTACTGCACACTTCTGCCACTGGCGTCCCGCTTGGCGCGGAGGCTCGCCAAAATTACTTCAAGGCGCTGTATATGGACATTGGCTTGATGTGCGCCGCGCTGAAACTTAACGTGCTTGACCTGGCGAGAAGTGAACTTTCCATGGTCAACAAGGGGTCTCTGGCGGAGCAGCTTGTCGGCCAGCATCTGTTACATATAGCTCCTGCCTTTCAGCACCCTCAACTTTATTACTGGGTAAGAGAAGCGAAAGGCTCAGCCGCAGAAATTGACTATCTAATGACACAAGGGCAGGAAATTGTGCCCATCGAAATAAAGGCGGGTACTACCGGCACGCTTAAATCGCTGCACCAGTTCCTTACGGAAAAGAACCGGACGTTTGCCGTGAGATTCAATGCCGACTTGCCGAGTTTGCTGAATGACTCGAAAACACTCTCCACTGGCCGAACCTTGAGTTACAGGTTACTTTCACTCCCTCTTTACATGGTCGGCAGTACGGACCGGCTTGCAGCCGCTGCGATTAACACATGAGCGTGTCACCCTTCTCCTCACCAACAACGTGAACCAGATATCCCGCAACTCCCGGGAACGTCCCTCGGCAACCATTCCTTTCGTCCCGCCATCGAAGATCACTGCAACACGCGCCTGAAGATCAACGACCAACGGACTGCTTTCCTCATTCCCGACATATCGGCCGATTCTCCGCAGCATTTTCAGCCCCTCGCGCTCAAGCCAGTCATCCACCGCATCACAGGCGGCTTTCCAGGTTTACCAGGACCAACTTCTCGGAGGCGCCGCTCCTCAAGACTGAACAGGACAGCATCTCCCCCACAGCCCTTCGCATGACTTCCGGCAGCAGGCTGTCAGGCATCAGAATACGTTGCACGATAAAGCGGGAAATCTCCATTCCGGCTGCCAGCTTCGCCTTGCCAATCCTCTCCCATTCGCTGTCAGTTGCCATGACCACACGCTGCCTCCGAGTGCTGCTCATGATGGAAATTGCCTCGCAAGAAAAGGCGCATAAAGCAACCCACGGGCACTGCCACTGCTGTGACAGATATAAATAATTCCTACGCCATTCCTCATATGGATTTCCTGTGCCCGAATACTTGGTATTGTCAGTATTCGGGAGAGAAAAAAGGGTGATACTGGTCATGCAACGCGAACAAGCAAGGATATCGTCAAAGTCATAGCCACAGCGATCGCTGGGCGCTACAATTGTTACATGTAACACGAGCATTAATGGCATGACTTCCTCAGCAACTCGAGTACAACAACATCGTCAGCGATTACGCAATGCCGGGTTACGCCCAATTCAAATCTGGGTGCCGGATACGCGCCGTCCAGATTTCATCGCACAATGCCGTCGACAAAGCCGGTTAGTCGTGCGTAGTGACCAGGCGGATGCGGCTCTGGCTGCATGGATACATCAATCAGCCGCTGACATTGAGGGCTGGGATTGAAGCGCGGTAGGGTGGTAACCATTGCCGTACCGGGTGACGACGGCAAACCGCGCCCGGGCCTGGTTATCCAATCAGATCATTTTGATCAGCACCCCAGCCTAACGATTCTTCCGATTACCTCCACGCTGATAGCGGCGCCCTTGTTTCGGGTGGTCATCGAGCCGAGCGAGGGAAACGGACTGACCAGGCGGTCTCAAGTGATGGTCGATAAGGCGGTGACAGTTTCTCGCAATAAGGTGGGAGTGGATATCGGTCAGGCCAGCTACGCCACAATGCAGGAAATAGACCGTTGTCTGGCCGTGTTTTTGAGGATCGCCAGATAGGCCTGATTCGACAGGACGGTTTGTCCGGTTTGCGTTTGCACCCTCCCTTTGGTAGGGTGTTAGTGAGATAAACAGGTTATCCGTGTTGCGAAATAGTGACCGGGATTTGTTGCATCACGTTTTCCATATCGCCATAGCCCGTATAGCGATACTCATAGTCGAGTTTTAACCGGTCCGCGATTTCTTCGGCTTTATGGCGCAGTACAGGGTTGTCCGTTTGTGCCATGAAGACGACTTTCTTGTAGTTGCCAAAAACAAAATCAACCATATCGTCTCTCCGGTCCAAACCGAGCGCTTCCCAAACAAATTTATCGAAATATTGACAAAAGAAATCCGTTAGATAGAACGTGGTGATATCGGTCTTTGTATATTCCGCAAAAGCATCGTTGCCCATCAGAAATGAAAAGCAATGCGGCCCCGCGATTCGCTCTGCGCCTTCTTCATTGACTACGGCATCCACATAGCCTGCCGTTCCGCAATCGCCGTACATCACCAGGATCTTTTTGTATTGGTCACGGTTTTCGCGAATTTTTTTCCGGAGTCCTTCGGGAATACGTTGCGGTTGATGGTGCCAATAGGCGGGTAGGCAGGTCAGTTCCAGATGATGCCAGTGGTTGATGCGAATCAACTCGACGATTTCATGACTCAGTGCGCCACACGCAATAATCAGTGTTTTGTCCTTGGATTCTTTCATGACTCAAAATGGTAGCAGGTAATTGGTTCGAAAAATAGGTTGTTTGCATCATAAAACCGTTTACATCCTATCGACCCAAAACCTCCGTTTTCAGAGGCGTGAGACCTGCTCGGGTTTGGTTCTCATATGCTCGATCAGATTAGCCTGCGGCATGTTCCTCGTCGCGAATTGAGTAGATCGTATCTTGGTAAGCGTTAATGATATCCGCTTCATAAACGATGCCAATAAAGGTATTGTCGGTGCGATCAAGGACGGGAATACTGGTTCCGATGAAGTCAGTCAGGTGCTCCATTGCGGTCCACACCGAGGTGTCAGTATAAAAGACCAGTTTTTCTGATTCGGCATAGTGAACGGCGGTATCGTTACGGTGCCGGAGGCTGTCACAGCATTGCGCCAGTTTTTCTATCTTGATGACGCCGATGAATCGTTCGTATTCATCGACGACATAGGCTTCCACTGCCTGTGAAGTGAGCATCCAGTCCCATACGCCCCCGATTGCCTGGGTCTCTGGACATCGGTAAACCTCTTTATGAACATAATCCGAAATGACTTTTTCGCCTAACAGTATCTTGTCTCTCCCCATTGAAATATCGAATCCCTGGTGATCCAGTTGCGCATCGAAGATTGAGCGGCCAAAAAGCCGATAGCCGAGAAGATTGGAGAACACCACGCTGATCAAGGCCACCGTCGCCAAATCATAGTTATGGGTCAGTTCGATGATAATCAGTATTGAGGTTAACGGAGCCCCGATGACGGGGCTGGTCACCGCAACCATTCCGCAGATCGCGTAGACCACAAGCGCCGCATGCCCCCCGTCGGTCAAGATTGCGATTTGACTTCCAACCAAAGAACCAAACAGGACACCGATGAGCAGTGACGGACTGAAAATACCACCGGCAAAACCGAGCCCAAGACACAGTACGGTGAGAACAAACTTCATGATCAGCAGCATCCCCAGGTCAAAAGAGCTGAATGAGCCTTCAACGAAGGCCATTTGCAGCACTTCCTTGCCCACGCCGAGCACTTCGGGAAACCACAGTGCCGATATGCCGACCAGACAGCCGGCCAGCGCGACTTTACCGTGAGAGGGTATGGGAAGCCGCTCACTTCGCTGTTGGACAAACAACAAACTGCGGACCAATCCGGCAGCGATCAAGGCGCCAAGAATCCCGATCAAAATAAAAAAGGGATATTCGTGTGAATACAGTTCAATAGGGGTCGAAATGACAAACAGGGCGGGTCGTTCGAAAAAGGCAGTGGCTATAAAATAGCCCGTTGCAGCCGCCAGTGCGATGGGTGAGAAGGCCCGCAGTGAATAATGGCGTAAAATCACCTCGTGTGCAAAAACGATACCCGCTAACGGCGCATTAAAGGCGGTTGCAATGGCAGCGGCCGCACCGCAACCGAGACTGATGGTTTTCAGGTTGAGGTGGTTCCCGGTCCACTTATCGACAAGACTGCCCAACGTGGTCCCCAAATGGACGAGTGGTCCGTATTGCCCCACCGAGGCGCCGCAGCCGATGGAGAGAATGGCGGCCAATGCAGATTTCAGGCCATCCGTGGCGGAAAGGTGACAGTGAACCGAATGTGAGGCCTTGATCGTTTCGGGAATACCGTGGGCCCGCTGTCCACTGATGCGGTTACATAGCAAGGCGACTAGAACCCCACCTGTTGTAGGAATGGCAATCGTCAGCAGGATTGTTTGCCACGGCGTTTTCAGGCCCTGGTAATGGTCAAAGGGTTGTATCCACAGATCGTTGAGTGTCTCCAAAGCCTCCACAAAGAGTATTACGGCGATGGAGCAGAGGGTCCCCGTACACACAGCGAACAGGGACAGTATTAGGATACTGACGACAGTGTTTCGTATTTTTGAAGGGGAAATGATCAGGAAATTCGTCAAATTTGAGGAACAAGACGGACAGTCGATTCATACTAGAGTAACACGTTTTTATTTTGAGGTCAGACGCCGTCCTGTCCAACCCTTGACCGCTTCTTTAAATCTCATCTCTCGGGTCTCCTGTCGCCATGCGGCCCGTTTCATCACCCCTCCCAATCAAGGGTGTTCGAAACCGGACAGATTATGGGCTCCCTACATGAACTCATTCAATAGGTTGCAAAAGAAAACTATTTGGTTACAATAGGTGTTTTACTGACCTTGCTACGAGAAAGATTATGCCGAAAGCCATCAAACTGTCGGATCAGTTAGTCACGGATGCGACTGCGTATGCCAGGGTGTTTCACCGTTCGCCTCCCAAACAGATTGAGTACTGGGCAACGATTGGCAGGATTGCCGAGGAAAATCCTGACTTGCCGCTGGGCTTTGTGAAAGATATATTAATTGGGCTGGAAGAGGCGGATGCGGCGGGTCTGACCGAATACCAATTCGGATGAAGGTTGTTCAAAGTGGTATTTTTTCAAGAACGGTCAAAAAGCTTCATCGGAGAGAGAAAACGGCGGTCGATGAGGCGGTCAGAAAGCTGATCAATGACACCGGTATCGGCGAAATGAAAAAGGGGGCACTGGCGGGGGTGCGTGTATATAAATATAAAGTGGCTGATAGACAATGTCTGTTGGCATATCGGTATGAGAAAAAATCGGACTGCATAACGTTGCTCGCCCTGGGTTCACACGAGAACTTTTATCGTGATTTATCAACATGATGGTTTACGGGCAAGCACAGTGGCCTGCCCCTGTGATGGTGGTTGGGTACAAGGTAACCGCCTTGCTGTCCCCTTTTCTTCTTCTGCTTCAATCGGATTCTCGACATAGATGAATCGGTTGCAGGCACTGCGGAATGCTTCCGTAATCAATTATCCCAGGCATCATGCCTCGAACGCGAAGATCGGGAACGGCTGGCCAGGTGACGGAGTGGGCATCCAAGTGGTGCATGAAATGGAATGTCCTGTTGGGATTGTTGGTCGTTTCGATGCTGCTGGCGATGGCCGTGTGGGGAGGTATAGTCTTACAGCATGATTTTGAAGTGATTCGGGCGACCGTAACCGACAAATAGTCGGGGTGTGATCTGAGAGTAAACTCCGTTACATCGTTTAAAATTACATTGGAGCCAGAAACTGTCCTGTCGAGACCGACAATTCAGCCATTCTGGGCAGTTTATGAAATATGCGGGTGAAATATGCGGGTTGAACGGGACCGTGTTCAGTGATAGGGCAGGGCGTGCAATTCATCAAAGTAACCGAGTGCTTCCTCCAGCGGTTCGTTCTTGGCCAATTGAAAGGCATTGATGCCGCATTTTTCCATGATCGAGAGATTGTCAACAAATGCACCGATCGCCCGAATTTCTCCAATGTAGTGAAACTGTTGCCTCAACCGTATTGCCTGTGAATATCCCCGGCCTTCGCTGAACCGCGAAAAATCAAGTGCGATAAGAGGGATCCCCGGGATGTCGTTCTCAATCAGCAAAAGATCGTCCTCGGGTTGAAGTAAAATACCGATGAAATTCTGTCGGGCATGATCGACATGACCGCGTATTGCCAGCCAGTGGGACAGCGGTATGATGGTCGGTCGCGATAGCGGTGTTGTTTCCCCTGCCTTCGCGGCGCTGTCCGGATCCGTGTCACTGCACTTCAATTGCCACGGATTGTCGATGATTTGGCGATTTTTGATGATTTGCATAGACCTTATCCTTAAACGGGGTGATGCCGACTCGGATGACCGTATCAAGAAAGGTTTCTTGAGTGTGTCGTAGCGCAACATAGGTCTCGATCAGTGTCCTGACAACACCCGGTACGTCGGCTTTCGGGATCGCAGGCCCGAGTCTTTCACCGAGTCTCCCCTGGTTGTTTGCATGGCCGCCCAGGGTGACTTGATACCATTCCTCTCCTTTCTTATCGACGCCCAGTATGCCGATATGACCCACATGGTGATGCCCACAGGCATTCATGCAGCCGGACATTTTCAATTGAACCGGCCCGATATCATGGTGTCGATCATATTGTTCTATGAGAGCGCCGATTGCCTTGGCCAGTGAAATCGTACCGGCATTGGCCAGTGAGCAGAAGTCCAGTCCCGGGCAGGCAATCATGTCGGTCAGCAGGCCGATGTTGGGGGTGGCGAGTTGATATCGCTGCAGTGTCTGCCAGACGAATTTCAGCTGCGATCTTTTGACATGGGGCAGGACCAGGTTCTGCTCATGGGTGGCCCGGATTTCATCTTCACTGTGATCTCGGGCCAGTGTGGCCAGTGCACCCATCTGTTGCGAGGTAATGTCCCCGGGGGCTTGGCCGGGTGCCTTCAAGGAGACGTGGACGATGGCATAGCCCGATACGGCATGGGGTTGGGTATTTTGTTTCTGCCACAACTCGAATCTCGGGTCAGGCGGCGCACAGGGCGCGGACGAGGGGGCAGTATCGCCAGTCAATGTCTTGGCGAACCGGGATTTCATCAAGGCGATTTGCTCGGGGGTGATCACCGGTCCGGTCAATTGGCTATGATGCCATTCTGCCTCGACCTTGTTTTGAAAAACCCCGATACCGAGATCGTTAACAAGAATTTTAATTCGTGAACGATATTGATGATCACGTCGGCCATATTGATTGTAGACACGCAAGATGGCCTGCAAATAACCGAGCAACTCTTCACCCTTGAGATCATCGCGGATCAGTTTGCCGATCACTGGGGTTCGACCCAGACCGCCGCCGACATAGATCTGGAAACGGACCGCATGGGGCATGGGCTTGACGATCTGGATGCCGATGTCGTGAAACCGGATGGCGGCCCGGTCTTCCAAGGCCCCGCTGACAGCGAACTTGAACTTTCGGGGCAGCCAGTAAAACTCCGGGTGCAATGTTGACCACTGTCTGATCAACTCACACCAAGGCCGGGGGTCTTCAAATTCGTCTGGTGCGATGCCTGCAAGCGGATCACTGGTGATGTTCCGGATACAACTGCCACTGGTCTGGATGGCATGCATCTCGACGGAGGCCAGGTCGCGTAAAATCGCGGGGACATCGTCCAGTTCGGGCCAGTTGAACTGGATATTCTGCCGGGTGGTAAAATGGCCGTATCCCCGATCATATTGCGTGGCAATGTCGGCCAGCTTGCTTAACTGGCAACTGTTCAGTTGTCCATAAGGAATGGCGACCCGAAGCATGTGGGCGTGGCGCTGCAGGTACAGGCCGTTTCGCAGCCTGAGTTGCTTGAAGTTGTCTTCGTCTATCCGGCCAAGCTTGTATCGTTGAACCTGCCTGTCGAACTGATCGGCCCGCTGTTGAAGGAACTGTTTCTCCTGATGAGTATATTGATACATCGCTTACATCATCGTGGTTTTCTGGCAACACAGTGTATGCAATTTGTCTCATCAAGACAATAATAATAAAAAAATAATACTATTATTATAGTATAATATGATATATTATAGAAAATATACCTATTAGCATGAAAAAATCAGAAAAAATAACTTTAGATAGCGTTGATCGGGAAATATTGCATCATCTGCAGCGCGATGCCAGCCTCACGATCAAGGATTTGGCTGACCGGGTGCATTTGTCGCCGACCCCCTGCTGGAAACGGATACAAAGATTGGAGAGCAATGGGGTCATCAAAGCGAAAGTGGCCCTATTGGACCCGAGCAAGGTCGATGCCAGCGTGACGGTGTTCATTGCCATTAAAACGGATCAGCACAATACCGAGTGGAGTGAGCGATTTGCGCACGAAATGTCCTCCATCCCCGAAATAATGGAGATGTATCGCATGAGCGGTGAGGTTGACTATCTGTTACGGGTCGTGGTCTCCGATATTGCGGCTTTTGACAGTCTTTACAAGAAGATTATTGACCGGATTGCGTTGACAAATGTCACTTCCAGTTTTGCGATCGAACAGATGAAATATACGACCGCCTTGCCGGTCTGAGGGGTAGTCTGACCCGCAGGCCGCGAGTGAATTTGAACCATAGAGCTGTGATATAATTTTCCTTCATGATCAAGTAGTCCGAAGGTTTTTGTCTAGACCGAACTGGGTTGAGGTGGCCTGCTAACCGGTCGGAACCCGGTGATATAAAGAACAACTGAGGGGGATGACGATGGCAGCTAGAATTCGGGTCCGGTGGTATCAAACCATTCGAATGAAACTTGTTGCGGTCATTATTCTCACGGCGACCACTGTCCTGGCGGTCATCGGCTATAACGCCTACCGATATATCGAGAAGTTGGAACTAGAACGACTCGCTGAGTTGACCGAAGGCTACGCAAATCGGTTGTCGCAACATCTGTCAGTGCCGTTGTGGCATCTGGACCGTGAGCAAATCAACGCACTGTTGGTATCTGAGATGCTGCAGCAGGAGATTGCCGCAATTATTGTCAGAGACGAGGACCGCAGTACGCTTTTTGCCGCAAAAGAGCGGAACGATGAGGGCGTAGCGGTCGATTCACTCGGCAGCGTTTCGGGAAACTATCTCACTGCAGACAAGGAAATTCGGTATCAGGAGGCGGTGATCGGTGTGATCAGTGTGTTTACCTCACGCAAGCTGTTGCGCCAAACATTGCATCGCTTCATTCAGGGCGTTATCGTGACCATTGCCGTACTGGACCTGATTTTGTTTTTGGCGGTGATCATTGTCTCCAATAAAATGCTGATCAATCCCTTACATCGGCTGGCCGCCGGTTTCGAACGGATGAGCCGGGGATATCTGACACAATCGTTTGAGATTGACGCGCACGATGAGATTGGCCAACTGGCCACTATCAGTAACAAAATGCAGGCTAATTTCAGAGCGGTACTCCATCGGATCATTAAGAAATCAACCCCCTAGATTGTCGTCAAGAGGGTCGGCCGGATCGCCTGCTTTGCTTTTGGATTGGTCGGCATTTTCGAAGGAATCGCCAAAGGTTTGATGTATGCAGTGACATCCAATCAAGGAGGGCACTTGATGTTTGAAACACGAATGCGCGACTGGACTCAACGGACCGGTACGATGTCTGAACCGTCTGTTGCGGGCGGTATTGAGCAGACGGGTTGACTGCCGTTGGCATCATGCCAGTCGGCAATAGTCCTGATGGCGTGTCACTGGGTCAATCAATACTTGCCGGTTAGCAGCAAGCGGATGATTTTTGACCCCTAGTCGAAAAGGGACTGGAAGGCGTAATAGGAAGGCATTTTCCGCATCACACCATCACGGGAATCCACCAGTCCGTACCCGGGGTTGATCAGTTGCCACCAGTAAACCCGTTTGACCCAGCCGGTCTGGCGGGCAACTTGAAAGTAGTGTTTCAGATGAATTGCCTGTGTCTGTTCGTCCACCGTGGACCTGGGCTGTCCGGAATTCGGCGTATAGGGCTTGGTATTGAGCAAGGGCCAGTTGGTCTCGGTGATCCAAAGTGTATTGTCCGTATTGTTCGACAAGCTCAGAATGGCTTTGTTCAGACGAAGCTTTTTTTCAAGATCAAAATAGCGATATTGTTTCCCATAGGGTGACCCCCGGCGATTGATATATAACAGGGACGCACAACCGTCCATCCGGTAATCGACCAGGTTTGCCAAGGTGCGTAGTGTGATCAGTGGCTCGAAGTCAATGACTGAAGAACCGAGCAACGTGAGGCCTGGATAGGATTGCCTCACCTGGTCGGCGATTTCGAACAGCCCGATGGCTTGACCGGAGTGTCGACAACCCCATTTTGTACGATTGATGGCATTGCCGATTTGATAGGTCCGGCAGTATGGCGAGAGGGTATCAAAAATCGCGGTCAGTTGCTGTGCCCATAATGTGAGGTCTGTGACGCTGTCGCGGGATTGAAGAATATTGACCACAAACCGGTGTTGGGGAAACAGTTCGATAAATTGTGCGATTTCATCGAGCTTGTGTTGTTGCCAGACCGGCATGCGGACCAATAGTTGTCGGACACCTAGGTCTTCGATCATGTCCTGTGTTACCCTGTGCCACTTCGGCGTGGTCCCGACGCTCAACCCTGCAAAGTCGATCATTGCGGGAGGCTGTTGGGGCTTGAGCGAGAAATATCGCCACAGAATAAAGGGGGAGACACCGATGGCGGTGGCCAGTATCTTGAGATATTCCATGCCCGTGTCCAGACGAAGACGGGGCTTTTGGTTCGGGTCGAGCTTGTAGGGTTGCTCGGAGTACGGATCCCACCAATGTGGATGATTATCCATAAAAAGACCATGAATAGCTTATAAAAACCATTGATCCTCGTCGAACTGGACGACAAAAGACAATTTTGAGATAATCCGGCTTTCTCCTCATCACAACACTGCTATGGCTAGTATCCTTGTTTTGCATGGTCCCAATCTTAATCTTCTTGGGACCCGAGAGCCACATCATTATGGATGCCGGAGCCTTCAGAGTATAAATGACCGGCTAACACAACGGGCACAGTCAGACGGCTTTCGGATTGTTTGCAAACAAAGCAATGCCGAAGCGGATCTTGTTGACTGGGTCCAGCAATCCACTGCCCAGGGAATTGATTTTATCATTCTCAATCCGGCGGCGTTTACCCACACCAGTGTGGCGATACGTGATGCGCTCAGTGCCGTAGGTGTTCCCTTTATTGAGGTTCATCTGTCTAATGTCCATGCCCGCGAGCCATTTCGGCGCCAGTCCTATTTTTCTGATATTGCACAGGGTGTCATTACCGGATTGGGGGCGGAGGGTTATATGTTTGCGTATGCGGCTGCCCGTGAATTTTTGCAAAAGGCGTGTGATGAGATGTGAGACTGAGTGTCCCATCGTATAATCCGGGTATCCATCATGATGATTCTGTCGATCAAACAGACTAACAGAGAAAGCCAATGGATTTAAGAAAAATAAAGAAGTTGATTGAATTGCTCGAAGGGTCCGATTTGGCAGAGATGGAGATCACCGAAGGTGACAATACTATTCGGCTGACCCGGTCTGCACCCGTAGCGGCCGAGACAACCCCGTTGCCCCCTTATTCGCGTGCGTTCTCCCCGGAACCGGTCGTCTCTGAAACGACAGCAGCCGTACCGCAGAAACCCGCTGGGCCAGGGGAAGGGAAAACCATCGATTCGCCGATGGTGGGCACATTTTATGATGCGGCTTCTCCCGATGCGGAACCGTATGTCACGATCGGTTCGACGGTCAGTCCGGGTGATATCCTGTGTATCATCGAAGCGATGAAAACGTTTAACCAGCTAGAAGCAGATACCTCGGGAGTGATCCGGGCGATTTACAAGAGTAATGGCGACCCGGTCGAGTTTGGCGAACCATTGTTTGTCATTGAATAAACAAGATGGTCAGAAAGATAAAAAAGCTTGTCATTGCCAATCGGGGTGAAATTGCCCTGCGTATTTTGAGGGCATGTCGGCAATTGGGGATTTTGACGGTGGCGCTGCATTCTGAGGCCGACAGGGATGCAAAGTATGTCCGTCTCGCGGATGAATCGGTCTGTATCGGCCCGGCACCGGCCACAAGCAGTTATCTCAATATTGCCTCCGTGATCGCGGCGGCCGAGGTGACAGAAGCACATGCCGTGCATCCGGGCTATGGTTTTCTTTCTGAAAACCCGGATTTTGCCGAACAGGTTGAACAAAGCGGATTTGTCTTTGTGGGGCCGAAAGCCGAGACCATCCGAGTCATGGGAAACAAGATTTCGGCCATTTCGGCAATGCGTAAAGCGGGTGTGCCCTGTGTTCCGGGTTCGGACGGTCCGCTGCCGGAGGCGCCGGACAAGATCATTGAAATCGCCGAGCAGGTCGGTTATCCACTATTGATCAAGGCATCCGGTGGCGGGGGAGGAAAGGGAATGCGGGTCGTTCGTCGACCCTCGGAACTGATTGCCTCGGTTGAGATGACTCGCCAGGAAGCGGCGACGGCCTTTCATAATGACGTCCTTTATATGGAACGATTCCTGGAGCATCCAAGACATGTCGAGTTCCAGGTTCTGGCAGACATGTACGGTCATGCGATCCATCTTGGCGACCGGGACTGTTCCATGCAAAGACGGCACCAAAAAGTGATCGAGGAAGCGCCTGCATCGACGATCGATGCGACATTGCGTCAGTCGATGGGGCATCGGTGTGCGGAGGCATGCCGGGCGATCGGCTACCGTGGTGTTGGGACCTTCGAGTTCCTGTATGAGGACGGCGCATTTTATTTCATCGAAATGAACACGCGGATTCAGGTGGAACATCCGGTCACCGAAATGATTACAGGGTTGGATCTGCTGCAGGAACAAATCCGGGTGGCCGATGGCCAGAAACTCAGATTCAAGCAGGAGGATATTCATTTTCGGGGACATGCGATTGAATGCCGGATCAATGCCGAAGACCCGGAAACATTCATGCCGTCACCCGGTCGCATCACGCAATATCACATGGCGGGTGGTCCAGGCATCCGGGTGGATTCGCATGTTTACAGCAACTACTATATTCCCCCTTACTACGACTCCATGATTGGCAAGGTGATTTCCCATGGGATGCACCGAAAAGAGGCGATTGCCCGGATGAATGGTGCGCTGCAGGAAATGGTGGTGGATGGTGTCAAAACAAACCTCCCATTGCAACGGGAGTTGATTCAGGACGAGGCCTTTATCCAGGGGGAGTATGACATTCACTATCTGGAAAAGAAGTGCGGAACCCATCAGTGAGGGACTACGTCGAGATTTCATTTCAGGTCGAGCAGCGGGATGCCGAACCTGCGACCCGGTTGATGCAGATCGCGGGCGCACTGTCTGTGACCGTTGAAAGTGCTTCGTTGGAGGATTGCTTCGATGAATCAGTCCCGTGTGAACCGTCGTGGTCGCAACAGCGACTGACGGGGTTGTTCGACGAAAAGGTTGATTTGTCGGTGATTCGCCAGCTGGTGTCGGAGACCGTGAGCAGTACCCAGGGATGGTCTGTCGGTTCACTTGAAGACCGTGATTGGGAACGCGTTTGGCTGACGCAATTTCGTCCGGTTAAGGTCGGCAAACGCCTGTGGGTGAGGCCCAGCTGGACGCAAGCGGTTGCGCCGGACGAAGTCAATATGATTATCGATCCGGGATTGGCGTTTGGAACCGGGACTCATCCGACAACCTGTCTTTGCCTGGAGTATTTGTCTGCCTGCTCGCTCACAGGAAAAACCGTATTGGATTTCGGATGCGGCTCAGGCATCTTGGGTATCGCGGCAACAATGCTGGGGGCTGTCAAAGCGATTGGCTTGGATGTTGATGCAAGGGCCATTGAGGCCACCCGGAACAATGCGACGGTCAACCAAGTGGATGATCGCCTGGTGGCGCTAGACAGTGAGCGGTTCGTGTCGCAATACAGTGAAAGGCAATTTGATCTTGTGATGGCCAATATACTGGCCGGTACATTAACGGCCCTGGTGGATGAGTTGGTCATCAGGGTCAAGCAGGATGGGCTAATTTTATTGTCCGGTATCTTGCCCTGCCAGCAAGGGACAGTACTGGCCGCATATGAGGCCTATTTTGATTTTACCACGCGGCAAAAAGACGATTGGCTGTTGATGATTGGGAGGCGTTATGACAACTGACGATGAGTTCTATTGTCGTTGTCCGGCCTGCGAGTCCGTCTATCTGGTTTCGGTTGATCTGTTGACCGGCCCCTCGGAGTCGGTTCGCTGTGGAAACTGCGAAGCACTCTTTAACATCAGGTCAAACCAGGTCGTCAAGCAGGATGACGGCTTCATACCGTATCGGGAGTGGGACAAGGATCAGGCCGAGGAGGTGCCGGGTTTTTCTTCCTCGACGGTGTCCGAGGCGACCGACGTCGGCGATAGAACGGAGCGGGCCGATGTCTCGTCGACACAACCGGTTGATCCAGTACAAACGGATCGACCTCCGGATCAATCGGTCATGGTGGAGATCGATGCTGACCCGGGCACTGGTTCTGTCTCGCAAACGTCCGACGTTTTATCCGATTCGCACTGGCCAGCAGACGACCTGACCGCCAGTCAGGATGTGCTGGTGGACTATCTGGATGAAGTGGATGCCTACCTGAATCGCTATGAGGGGAAAAGGGCTTCACCGGCCCCTACAATACAGCCGCCAATCGATGTGAAGGACGATGACAGTCCCGGTGAAGCCGAGGCAAAGGAGATTGAGCAGCTGCTCGAAGAGATCGTGCAGGTTGATGCCACTTTAGAGACAGTCAATATTCCCGACCCCCCGCTGGATGAGGTGTCGACAGACACGGCTCCGATCTTGATGGACAAGGAAGATCGCCTGGACAACGAAGACCGGGTCACTGAACAAGTAACGCAACTGGAGACCACGGATAACACGGCGCACCGTGATCATGATTTGTCTGCGCACCGGCCTGATCAGAGGGGAGCAAAATCGATCAGTGAACCGGTCTTTACCCGTCCGTTTGATCTGGTCGATGAGCCAGAGGAGCGCTTGAATCCCACTCGATTTACCGAGCGGGTTTACCGTCCCCCTTCTTTGGAACTGATCGACGAGGAACCTGCGGCATTGCGCACCAATCCATCGGATCAGTCGATGAACGGGTCCAGTGATGAAGACGATGCCGGGCAAAAACAGACCAACCATGTCAGAGGCTATACGGGACACCACAGATCGTCGTTAATGACCCTTGTCTGGGTCTTTGTTTCCGCCGGGTTGGTTTTTTTGCTGGCAGTGCAGGCGAAGCCCTTGGTCCTCGAAAAATATGCCCAGCACGGGGAATACAGACAGTATGTGGCCGTCTATTGTCGATTGGCGGGCTGTGCGCTGCCACCGAGAATTGATCCTTCGCGTATCGTCGTGACGTATACCAAAATCGATCTGCATCCGACACAGCCCGGTGCACTGCGGTTTACCATCAAGATGGTCAATCAAGCCTCTTTTGACCAGCCGTATCCCCAATTGCAATTGACATTGACGGATAAGGCGGGTCGTGTTGTTGGGCGGCGAACTTTTTCTCCGGAACTGTATTTATCGAGTGGCCGTGCAAATCGTATGACAGCGGATTCACTGAGTACGGTCGATTTTTACCTGTCCAGGCCCCACGAAAAGGCCGTGGGCTTTATTGTCGATATTGTGACTGCCGATCTCGTGAAATGAGGGCCGACTTGCCGCCGAAGGCCGATATGCTGTCCGATGTGCAGGTTGTCCTATCGTACCGGGGTCGGTAGGCTGTCACGTCTTTTGGGCATTTTACCACCGGTTCGGTATGTCTGACCGTTGTCGTCTGCCGGAATTTTCAATCCATCAGGCGGCCGCCGCCGCCGAGGTGCTGTTTGGTCTGTCGGGTACGGTAACCCCACTTGACGGAGAGCGAGACCTGAACTACCTGATCGCGACCGGACAGCAGAAATATGTCTTCAAGATCGCCAATCAGCATGAAAAGAAAGCCATGCTGGAATGCCAGCATGCTGTCTTCAGTCGATTGGCGCAAAGTGGGAAATTCGACCACCCGCCCCGTGTTCTGAACTCACGGAACGGTCAATCGATTGAATCCATTCAGTCGCCAGGCGGCGTGTGGCACTATTGCAGGGTTATCCGCTTCATCGAAGGAAAGCTCTGGTCATCGGTGAATCCGAAGACAGACGGATTACTTGAACATCTCGGTGTAACGTTGGCACAGATCGACGAGGAATTGACGGATTTTCAGCATCCGGCACTGGAACGGCCCTTGCTCTGGGACATGCGAAACGCACCGCAGACCATCGGTCGCTTCCTGCCGTTGATCAAGGCCGAAAACAAAAGACAGCTTGTCCGTCATTTCCAAACAAAGTTTGAACAATGGGTTTTGCCCCTGGCAGACCAATTGCCCCGCAGCGTGATCCACAATGATGCAAATGATCATAATATTCTGGTGACAGGGCCGGCCCCCTGGCAACAGACGGTGGCCGCAATTATTGATTTCGGAGATATGATTAGCGGATGGACGGTCACCGATCTGGCGGTTGCTGCCGCTTATGCGATATTGGATCAAGACAAACCGTTGGATACGGCAGCGGCCATCATCAGGGGTTATCACCAAAGACGCCCGCTGACAGAGGCGGAGATTCGGGTGCTCTATCCATTGCTGTGTATGCGATTGAGCCTGAGTGTGACCATCAGTGCTTATCAACATGCCGTGGAACCGACCAACGACTATCTCACAATCACCGAAACCCCGGCTTGGGCGATGTTGGCTCGGCTTCGGGAAATCTGTCCGAAGTATGCGTACTTTGTTTTTCGTACTGCCTGTGGTTTGACACCGAACCCTGATTCCCCCGCCATCGTTGACTGGTTGGCACGCAACACGGGTTCTTTCCATTCGATGGTTGATGCTGATCTGAAAAGTGATCCGATACTGGTGCTTGATCTTGGCGTGTCGAGTCCGCACCTCGGTAATCCAAGTGAAAAAGTTGATCCGCTTGTCCTTGGCAGGCAGTTGTTCAGGGCCATTGAAGACAGTCAGTGTGTCGCCGGTATCGGGCGATATGCCGAATACCGGTTGCTTTATGACAGTACGCTTTTTTCGGATGTGACTGGCCATCGCCGCACATTGCATCTCGGTATCGACCTGTTCTTGGCCGCGGGAAGTCGCGTCTATGCACCGTTGGATGGCATCGTCCATGCACTGGCGGATCATCCCGCAGCGCTGGATTACGGGGGCACCCTGATTCTGCAACATCATGTGCCACCGACCACGTCCGACCCGCAGAGCAGGGGAATCACGTTTTACACCCTGTATGGCCACCTCAAGCCTGCCTCATTGTCACCGCTTCGACCGGGGGATCCGATCAGGGCAGGGCAATGTATTGGAGCGATCGGGGACAGCCGGGAGAATGGCCGCTGGCCACCCCATGTTCATTTCCAGATTCTGACCGACATGCTGAATGAGACGGATACGTTTGTCGGCGTCGGTTCGCATGCCCATTGCGAGGTATGGATGAATGTCTGCCCTGATCCCAATTTGATCCTCGCCATTCCGGATCGATTGCTTGGTGAACCCCGGTCGGCGGGTGAGATGAGCACGGACCAAATGATGCAAAACCGTCACCGTGCATTGAACCCGGCACTCAGTTTGTCGTATCGGGTACCGATTCATATGGCCCGTGGCGGGATGCAGTACCTGTATGATTACACCGGCAGGCAATATCTCGATGCGGTCAATAATGTCCCGCATGTTGGCCATTGCCATCCGAGCGTGGTTGAGGCAGAACGGCGCCAGGCCGGCGTGCTGAATACCAACACGCGCTATCTGTATCATTCACTGGCGCACTACAGTGAACGGTTGCTCGAGACATTCCCGCAACCCCTGTCGGTCGTCTTTTTTACCAATAGCGGAAGCGAGGCGAATGATCTTGCACTGCGACTGGCCTGGAACTATACCGGGAGGAAGGATCTGGTTATTCTGGATCATGCCTATCATGGCAATCTGACGACACTGATCGATATCAGTCCGTACAAGCATGATGGCAAGGGGGGGCACGGACCGCCCGGTTATGTGCACAAGGTGGCGATACCCGATCCCTTCAGAGGCCTGTATCGTGCGTCCGAAGGATCTGGTGAGGCGACGGCGTGTTATGCCGGTTTGGTTGCAGAGACATTGAAACAAGCGGACACGACAGGCGGTGCAGCCGCCTTCATGTGTGAATCCATGTTGAGTTGCGCGGGACAGATTGAATTGCCGACGGGATATCTCAAGGCAGTCTACGCACAGACCCGGGCACATGATGCCCTGTGTATTGCCGATGAAGTGCAAGTCGGCTTCGGGCGGATGGGCAGCCACTTCTGGGCTTTTGAGACCCAGGACGTGGTGCCGGATATTGTCACCTTGGGGAAACCCATGGGCAACGGGTATCCGCTGGCTGCGGTGATCACCACACGTGATATTGCCGATGCATTCAATAACGGGATGGAATATTTTAATACCTTCGGTGGGAATCCGGTTGCAGCCGCAGTGGGTCTTGCCGTGCTGGATGTGATCGAACAGGAGGGATTGCAACGCAATGCGGCTCGTGTCGGGACACGGCTGTTGCACCTGTTGAGAGAATTACAGGCACGCTATCCGATCATCGGCGAGGTCAGAGGCCGGGGCTTGTTTCTCGGGATTGAACTGGTTGAGGACCGGGCGGATCGGGCCCCTGCCACGCAACAGGCGAGTTATGTCGCAGAAAGAATGAAGCAATGCGATATCCTGATCAGTACCGATGGCCCCCATGCGAATGTGCTGAAAATCAAACCGCCGATGTGTTTTACGGCTGAAAACGCCGGGCGGTTGGCCGACACGCTGGAGAAGATATTGGCAGAAGATTTTTCGCAGCCAGGCGCTTTTGATGCATGCGCAGGCAGATCGGTGGCCAATGCGCCGGGGGAAACGGCCTGATTCAACCCTGTCGGATCGGTTGTCCGCGCGATCGACCCGGCCGCCGGTCGGACCTCGACTGATTCAAAGGAAAGGCAGTTTGTTGGCCCGTCAGACCGATGGCTTTGGGCGAACACGGCCGAACGGTCGGCGATGAGGGCATGGATAGGCCGCGGAGGTCTCGCCTATCGGATCTGTGGATACCCCCGTTTGACAGCGTCTGACGCCAGTTGTCGGATGTTGTGGTACTGCGAGTCCTTGATCGGCTCGAAGTGACGGATCGCCAGACATTGTCGGAAAGCGGGATCAAGCCGGTGCAGCGCACGGTTGAATGCCTCGGTGATCGTGTCTCTCTCCGGTGGGCCGGTTCCCGGTACAATGAAAGGCAGCCCGCAAGTGATTTCAGACTGCCCGATAATCCGGATTTCGCCAAAATCGACCAGGTTTTCCGCTTTCGCAAAAGCGAAGGTGACGGCATCGATGGCGGCCAGGTCGACTTTTCGTTGGGCAATCCATTGCAGACTGTTGAGATGGGACCCGCTGGTCAATACCGACTTGAAGTAGGTTCCTCCTTTCGCCAGCTTGCTGATGGCATATCGAAGGACATTCATCCCGCTATTGGAATAACGGTCGTTGACCGCGACGATGGTATTTTCCATCTCCGACAGGCTGTTGGCAGGGTGCCTGGCGGAGGTAATGAACCAGCTGCTGTAGCGGGGTCCGTGACAGCCTTCCACGTCAAAGACAGGTGCGCAAACCAGCGAATGTGTTTTGTGCCAGAACTTGACATAAGGGTATCCGCAGGTCTGGCCGATGAACAGATTGCGCTGTTGGTACACCCGCTGATCGGTACGGAACGTCACGGCCAGTCGCGCCGACGGGTGACACCCAGTGAGCGATAGCTGACGAAACAGCGCTTTCCATGCGGCCCGAAGCGCAGCTGTCGGGGCATACATGCCACAGGCAATGAGCGCATCGGGCTGATTTGATGGTCCAGTCGACATCATCTTTTACCCGGAGGATCAGTCGACGTGGAAAGGATGAATGGGTGAGGCGACCGGTTTGAACAGGTACTGCAGCCAGGCACTGTAGCCCTTGAAACGGTAGTGATTGTTTTTTGCCAGATATGCCTTTTGATGGCGGCGGTATTCATTGGGTATTTGATACCAGGGCAAGGTGGGATATCGGTGATGGACCAGGTGATAGTTGTTGTTCAGATAGAGAAAGCGAAGCGGCAGGCAGGCCTCTTGCAGCACGGTCCTCTCCGAAACCGAAGTGACTGCCCTGTGTTCATAAAAAGAGCGCAACATGATCATCGATTGGGATGCATAGGCGCACAACAGATATTCCCATAAAGGAACGGCAAACCATTGGGTTGCGATGACCAGCACGGTGGGGACCAACACGATATGCATGACCCAGGTCGCGCTTTCCGCTGTCCGTTGGCGGATGGCACGGATTGCCTGTTGGCCCAGATCGATGGCGGTCAGGCCCGGTCCGAGCAGCAAACGGCCTGCAAGCGTCATTCTGATCCAGGCGATTTTCTTCCCGGTACGACTTTGGGCAGCCCATTGTTTCGGACTGTAGAAGAAGCTCTCGGGATCAATGCCCGGGAGCGTAATCTGTGCGTCGTTGTGGTGCTTCAGATGCGTTATTTTGAAAATGGTATAAGGATACAGCAAGGAAAGGGGAGCCAGTCCGAGCAGGTCATTGATCGGTTGCACCCGGGTAGGATGACCATGAATCAATTCGTGACACAATGAGCTGTGCAGCGTGAGCAGAAATGTCAATGCCGGTATGGCCAGATAAGCGGGCAGGGCCGGGTAATGGGCACAAAGCAAGGCCCACCCTCCATAAACGACAATGATGACCCCCCACGTCGGGCTTTCCTCTTTGATGAAAATCGGATTCGTGGGGTTCGTTTTCACGGAATGGTCTCAGTGTCTCTTCGGGTCATGGCCGGTGGTCAGGGGATGAATCGATAGTATATGCCCAAACCGTTCACTGGCGACAACCGGGGATCTTCATCCAGTGTCCATGTCGGCAAACAAAAAGAATCAATTGTTTGCATTTGTAAACAGAAGTTTTATGTATCAACAAATGCAGGTATATTCATTCCATAATGAACGGTGAAACAAGTAGCTGATGGGCAGACGGTCGGGACGTGGACGGGGCACAGCGTCATTCGTGCTCAAGCAGTTGCCGATCACTCAACTGCGCAATCCATATCGCCCGATCGACGTGCTCAACGCCGAATCACTGGAGTTGATCCATGCCGGTTCGATGGATATTCTGGAACAAATTGGCCTGCAGATCGTCAATGACGAAGCCCGTGCCTTGATGGTGGCGCACGGCGCCCGTGTTGCGCCCGAGACGGGATATGTATTGATGGACCGGGCGATGGTAATGGAAAAGATTGCCACCATTCCCCGCCAATTTACGTTGCATGCACGCAATCCGGTTTATCACTCCGTCTACGGGACCAACCATATCAATTTCAGCCTGGTCGCCAGCGCGCCCAATTGCTCGGATCTGGAGCGGGGACGCCGCACCGGCAATTTTGAGGATTACTGCCGGTTTCTCAAACTGGGACAGGCTTTCAACATGATTAAACTGTATTCCGGCTACCCGGTCGAGCCGATTGACCTGCCACCGCATACCCGTCACCTGGATGCCTATCGTGCGTTTATTACCCTGACGGAAAAACCGTGGCATGTCTACAGTCTGGGCAACGGAAAAGTCGAAGATGGTCTGGAAATGATCTGTATGGCCCGCGGTATTGACAAGGAAACGCTGGCCACACAACCCAGCCTCATCACGGTGGTCAATACCAATTCGCCGCTCAAGGTGGATGGCGTCATGCTCGATGGACTGATGACCATGGCCCGTCACGGGCAACCCGTCGTGGTGACGCCATTTACACTGGCTGGGGCAATGAGTCCGGTCACTTTGGCGGGGGCGCTGGCCCAGCAGAACGCCGAGGCACTCGGTGTGCTGGCGATTACCCAGATGGTCAATCCGGGTTCTCCTGCGATGTACGGCGGATTCACCTCCAATGTCGACATGAAATCGGGGGCCCCGGCATTCGGTACCCCTGAATATGCCAAGGCGGTACTGGCCGGTGGGCAACTGGCACGTCGCTATGGTATTCCGTATCGGACATCCAACGTCAATGCGGCAAACTGTGTCGATGCGCAGGCGGCCTGGGAATCGGGGATGTCGCTGTGGGCCTCTGTGATGGGTCATGGCAACATGATCAAACACAGTGGTGGGTGGCTCGAAGGCGGCCTGTGTGCCTCGTTTGAAAAACTCATTGTCGACATCGAAATGGGACAGATGATGACCGAGGTATTGCGTCCTCTTGAGGTGTCGAAGTCGGAACTGGCTTTGGAGACCATCCGGGAAGTGGGTGCCGGCGGTCATTTTTTTGGAACCGCACAGACCATGGAACGGTACCAGAATGCGTTTTATTCACCGATCGTGAGCGATTGGAGTAATTTTGAAACGTGGCAGGAAAGGGGGGGTATTGAGACAGCTGAGCGAGCGAACCGACTCTACAAGCAGATACTCGATCACTATGAGGAACCGGATCTGGACCCGGGGATTCGCGAACAGATCGATGACTATGTCGAGAAAAGACGCCGGGAGATCAAGCCGAGCTGGTGAAGTACGAGCAAAGAGTCAATCTGTTCCGGGAACGTATTCGACAGGTTATTCGGCAAAGCAATCTGAATCATTCCCAGTTTTCCAAGTCGATCGGTATTGATCGGTCGACCCTGTCGCAATTGCTTTCCCGGTCGTATCTGCGACTGCCCAGGGCGGATACCATTGCGGCGATTGCCGAAAAATATCAAGTCAGCATCGACTGGTTGCTGGGACTCACCGAGCAGGGCGCGTTATCGCCTGATGTGATGGCCGGACCGTTGGAATTTGAAGATTTTGCCCGCTCTTCAATCAATGACAAACTGCTGGAGTGGCATCTTGAAGCCGCGGATTATAAAGTCCGTTATGTCCCCGCCACGCTACCCGACCTGCTCAAGACCGAACGGGTCGCGACGTACGAGTTTCAACGCTATGGACTGGGGAGGACCGATCAGAGTATTCGCAATACGCATCGTATGCTGGTACAACAACGACGCGAAGAGTCGGAGATGGAGACCTGTCAATCGATTCAGGATCTTGAGTCGTTCGTGAAGGGAGACGGTATCTGGTCTGGGCTGTCGAAACAAATCAGGCGGGCCCAATTGGAACATATGATGACACTGGTCGATGAACTGTACCCGCGCTTTCGGTGGTTTTTGTTTGATGGCCGACAAATCTACAGCGCCGCATTCACCATTTTCGGGCCATTTCGGGTCAGCCTGTTTCTCGGACAGGTCTATCTGGTTTTGAACAGTCGGGAGCATATTCGCCTGTTTTCGAAGCGGTTTGATGAACTGATCCGCTCCGCCGTGGTTCAGCCACATGAAATCATCCCCTTTATTGAAAACCAGATATCGCTCACTCGGTAATCTTTCAAATAAATTATTTATTTATTATCAAACAGTTAATAATAAAATTTAAAGAAAAATAATGAATAATAGCGTACGGGTTGCCATCATTGGCGGGGGCGTGGTCGGGTGCAGTGTGCTGTATCACCTGTCAAAACTGGGATGGACGGATATCCTGCTGATTGAGCGTTCAGAACTGACGTCCGGATCAACCTGGCATGCGGCCGGTGGATTCCATACCCTGAATGCCGATACGAATATGGCGGCGTTGCAGGGCTATACCATCGAACTTTACAAGGAACTGGAAGCGATTTCCGGTGTCAATTGCGGATTGCATCATGTGGGGGGCATTACCCTCGCGGCCACTGCACAGCGCATGGATTTCCTGCGCGCGGAAAGAGCGAAGCACCGTTATATGGGATTGGATACCCATCTTGTGACACCGGCCGAGATCAACGTGTTGTCACCGATTACCAATACGGACGGTATTATCGGCGGTCTGTACGATCCGTTGGACGGACATCTTGATCCATCCGGTACGACCCAGGCGTACGCCCGCGCCGCCCGCAGACAGGGTGCGGAAATTGTGTTGCACAATCGGGTGATTGACTTGAATCCACTGCCCGATGGGCAGTGGCAGCTGATTACCGAGCAGGGGGACTGCCATGCCGAGCATGTGGTCAATGCCGCCGGTCTGTGGGCGCGTGAGGTCGGGGCCATGGCGGGCGTTTATCTTCCCTTGCATCCGATGGAGCATCAGTATCTTGCGACTGAAAAAATCGATGAGGTGGTGAATCTGCCCCATGAACTGCCGCATGTGATGGATCCGGAAGGGGAAAGTTACCTCAGACAGGAAGGGCAGGGCCTGGTGATCGGTTTTTATGAGCAGGATTGTACCGCGTGGGCCGTCGACGGGACGCCCTGGAATTTCGGTCATGAGTTGCTGAATGACGATCTGGATCGGATTGGCGATTCATTGACAAGGGCCTATCAGCGCTATCCGGTACTGGCCACGGCCGGTATCAAGACCGTCATTAACGGGCCCTTTACCTTTGCGCCCGATGGCAATCCACTGGTTGGCCCGGTTCCGGGTCTCAGCAACTACTGGTCGGCATGCGGCGTGATGGCCGGATTCAGCCAGGGCGGCGGCGTCGGCTTGATGCTGGCCGAGTGGATGGTCGAGGGTGAGCCGTCAAGGGATGTGTTTGCCATGGATGTTGCCCGTTTCGGTGACTATTGTACGCCTTCGTATACGCGCTTGAAGGTGCGTGAAAATTATCAGCGCCGTTTTTCGATTTCCTATCCGAATGAAGAGCTGCCGGCCGCAAGACCGTTTCACTGTACCCCGGCTTATGGCCTCTGGCGACCGCATAATGCGGTCTTCGGTGCGGCGTATGGCATGGAACATGTCAACTATTTTGCCCCGAAAGGGGAGCCACCGTACGAAACCCCCACCTTTCGCCGTTCCAATGCGTTTGAGCCGGTTTCACAGGAGTGCCAGGCCGTTCGCACCGCCGTCGGGATCAATGAAATTCATAATTTCAGCAAATTCGAAGTGACCGGTGAGCAGGCCGCATCTTGGCTCGACATGCTCCTTGCGGGACGAATGCCGGCGCCCGGCAAGTTGGTGTTGTCCCCGATGCTGAGCCCGAAAGGCAGGCTGATCGGTGACTTCTCGGTCTCGAACCTGGGCAATGGCGCCTTTCAGCTTACCGCATCTTATGCGGCCCAGTCTTTTCACCTGCGGTGGTTCGAGCAACATCTCCCCGGTTCGGGCGTCTGTATCCGAAACCGGTCACGACAGCGTGTCGGATTCCAGATTGCCGGCCCGAACGCAAGAGCCTTGTTGCAGTCAGTGACCCGGGAGGCGGTGTCCAACGCGGTTTTCCCTTTCCTCGCGGTCAAGATGATGTCGGTGGGACCCTGCGATGCCATCGTGCAGCGGGTGTCCTATACCGGTGATCTGGGATACGAGATTTATGTGCCCATCCACCAGCAGGTGGCATTGTATGAGGTGCTGACCCGTGCCGGCGAGGATTGGGGGCTCCGGCCATTCGGCATGCGCGCGATGATGAGTTTGCGTCTTGAAAAGTCGTTTGGTGCCTGGCTACGGGAATACAAGCCGGATTATACGCCGGCTGAAACCGGGCTGGACCGCTTTGTTGCCTATGACAAGGAAGTCGACTTTATCGGCAAGCAGGCGGCACTGGACGAAAAGGCGCGCGGGCCGGGTCGAAGGCTTTGCAGTTTTGTCGTTGATGCGAACGAGGTGGATGCCGTGGCCGATGAACCCATCTGGATGGGCAATGAGGTCGTGGGCTTTGTGACCTCCGGGGGGTATGCCCACTATACCGGAAAAAGTGTGGCGCTGGGGTTTTTGCCAACGGCGGCGATCAAGGACGGCTGCGAGGTGGAAATTGAAATTCTGGGCTGTCGCCGAAAAGCGACGTTACTGTCGGCACCCCTGTTCGACCCCGAGGGGAAACGTCTGCGTGGTTGATCATCAATACCGCGTCCGGAACGGTCCTCGATGGAGGCACCGTCCGGGTTCGCAATGCGGTGAGGGTCGTGGCGGGCTCACGGCGGATTGCGATTGGCTGCGGTGTGGTCCCTTGTCAGTGACGGCGGGCTATTTCTTCAGATCCTTTTCACCGATGGTATGTCCCCATTCCTTTTTTGCAATCAGGTACTGTTTGTTGGTGTCGGTGATGCCGCAGATATGTTTTTCAACTGTAAAATCGGTCAGTCCACACGCTTTGAGATCGTCGACTTTCTTTGGGTTATTGGTCAACAGCCGAAACGGTCGGTTTCCGATAAAATGCCAAATCAATGCGCCCGCGTCGGTAAAATCTCTTGAATCGACCGGCAATCCCAAGGATTCATTGGCCTGATAGGTATTTTCCCCCGCATCTTGAAGCAGATAGGTTGCCGCTTTCGCCCACAGGCCGATTCCCCTTCCTTCATGGCCGGCCATGTAGACGATCAGTCCTCCTGCGGTGTCTGAGTGGAGCCGATGCACGCCCGCGGCCAATTGTGGGCCGCACTCGCAGCGTTGTGAACCAAATACATCGCCGGTCAGGCAGTTGGAATGTACCCTGACCAGGGGGTGTTCTGATTGTGTTGGATTGCCGATGACCAAGACGCTATTGACGGCCATGGAACTCGCCAGCGTTGCAAAATGATTCTTTTCTCCCCGTGCCAGTAAGGTGTTGGCCAGTTGTTCGACTTTCCCAAGCTCCAGTGCTCTTACGGCGGCGTACCACTGTGCCACGCATTGTGTTCCCTTTAACGACAGCGGGAGGGGAACCGGACCGAGTAATTTGAGCGTATGGGCTTCCTGGTCCGGATGAATATTGTCCTCAACGGGATTGCCTTTCAGATCGATACGGATCAAGCGGCCTTGTTGTGTCAGCTTTTCCCGGATACGGGGATTGAGATAGGTGAACATCTTGAGTGTCTATGTTGAAAATGATGTCGTTGTTCGGCGGGCGCTCGAAATGGGATACGGACAATGCACAGTGACCCTGACGCCTATAATTTGCCAATACCGTCGGTAAAGCCGATCAATGAGATACGGGCGCTGATGAGCTGGCCTGCCACATCGGTAAACTGAACGACGGCCTCATGACCTTGTTTCAGCGCGGAAATCACCTGATTGCCCATCAAGTCACCGGCATAGCAGCCATTTTGATCACATCGCTCGAAGCTCAGGTGCCAAGCGACTGATTGATCAATCTCAACGGCAATCCCTGACGGGAGATAGACACCCAGTGGCACATTGAATATGCCGATGTATTGTTCGCCCGCTGGTTGCAAAGTGGTGCGATTGATCTGGAAGACCAGCAAAGGGTAACCGTTGTCGAGTGAAATATAATAATACAGGGTACAGTGATCGGGGGTTGTGTTTTCAGTGTCAACGCATTGAACAACCCAGTCATTGAACGCCGCCAGCTCCGTCTTCACGGCGGAAGAGGGGGCCGACAGGGTGTGCTGTGCAGCGGTCTTGCAGGCGAAAAGCATCAAAGGCCCGAATGCGCTTAGCACAAAACAGGCCATGACCAGGCTGCACTGAACCGGTGCTTTGTTTTTCAATGCCCGTCCCGTCTCAACCGGTTCCATATCCGGGCAAACCGTAATACGAAGGATTGAAGTCTTCAAGGGAATTTAAAATCAGATCCGCGCCCTTATACCGGCCAGTGTCCATGTGCGGATCAGGGATGGCCACGACGCGCATATTCGCCGCGAGTCCGGCCTGGAGGCCGGATGGGGCATCCTCAAAAACCAGTGTCGCATCGGGGGGTGCCGAGAGCCTGGAGGCGGCCACCAGGAAAATGTCCGGCGCGGGCTTGCCCTCTTTGACCTCGGGATCATCGCCAGTCACAACCGTGTCGAATAACTGAAACCAGTCGGCATGCCGCCGTGCCTTGATTTGATAGAGCTCAAAATCGGAACTGGTGGCCAGCCCGATCGGTATGCGATGATGGTGCAGATGCCGAATCAGATTTTCAGCGCCCGGAAGTGCCCGGGCGGTTGCAAATGCGATGCGCAACAGTTGATCACGCTGGTGAAGATAGTCTTCAGGCGACAGGGGCAAATCGAGCGCCGAAACCAGATAAACGGCCGAATCGATGGCCCTGAGGCCAATCATATTGGACTTGATTGACCAGTCAAACACCTTGTCGTATCGCGACACGATGGTTTGGGTCACTTCGGTATAGATGATTTCAGTATCAAGTAACAAGCCATCCATATCAAACAGAACATGGCTCACGGGCTGGGATGGTTTCATTTGTTGTTGCTCATTTCAGCGGACTGGACCGACCCCTCGAACACATCCTGCATGGTTGAGGGGCCATGCTATCGATCAAGTCAACATGACCGGTAGCCCCAAAGACTACCCGGGCCGTCTGTCGAATCGATAAGCCAATATGAAATCAGTCGGGTATTGATGATTTTGCCTGAGGGTTCGTTATCAACCGTGTTTCAATCACTTTCTTGTTCCTCTTTTGCCGGGGAAGATTGCCGAACATGCAGCGAAAATGCCGAGCAATCCCATCAATCCGGCACAGATCCATACTAAGTAAGTGTACCTTATTCAAAAGGACATTCAATCCATAGGACAATGCCGATAACCACCAGCACGAAGACCGCGAATCCGGCCTGATCAATAGGTATCCGATCGATTCTGTTGCTTCATCCGTTGGGTTTTTCAGTCACTCGAGGGCATCTCATCAGGATCAATGCCAGGGACATGGGTGACGCCGGCAAGTTCTTTCCAGTTCACCGGATATGCCGCATAGAAAATGATGCACTTGCCATCGGATTCATAGATCACATGATTGTCTTTCGGAATATACATCAGGTCACCCGGCCCGAGTACATAGCTTTCCCCGTCCACTACCATCCGAAACGTTCCTTGAAAACAGTAGACCAGTTCGTCACAGGTCAGGTCCCAGGGAATCGATGCATCATTCAGAAAGTTGATTCCGCCCGCCATGCTGGCCCCCATTTTGGTGTTGACGAAGGGTTTGATGAAGGTGCCGCCTTTTTCAAGGTTCTCGAATCGATCTGCAATTTCGCTCATTCGGTATACGGATGGTTTGGTCATTGTGTCCTCTGCGGTTGGTTGATGGATTGCCAGTCCAGCGGGTTGTACGGGTCAAAGCGATGAGTACGGATAGTAATGAGATTGTTCCGATAAAGCTACTTATTTTATTGCCCGGTCCGGTGCGACACCCGATACGGCTCCGAAAGGGGGCCGCGAGATTCCGGATAGGCCGCGGCTTGCATTGGCGGGTTCGTCGGCAACGCGGACCAAACAGTGCGTCGATCTGTCAGATGTCTCTGGCGGATAAAAGACAGGACGGACATTGGCCAACGGGGAGACCGCCGGTGCAGAACCACTGCCTGTCTGTCTCAGCCAGTCACGATCGGGCGTTGTTGCAACCATTGGCACGGCGTGCCTTTTTTCTCGGGCCTTCCGGCAGGCCGAGCATCCCCCCTTATCCATCCGGGCCTGCACCCATCCCCAAAATATGGAATACAACGTCGGTTCCGTGAACTCGGCGGATTTTTCGATGATGCGCGCTGATGCCCCTGACCGATGTTCTTTGCGATAAAAATCCGCTAACATCCCTGTCATCCATTGCCCCGGGTTGTTCTGCCAGACATCCGGCCTTTGGGTGACTAACCGATGAGTCAAGAGGTATCGATGCTGAATCCGGAAAGGAGGCGTCAAGTACGGCGACCCATAGCGCAGGCGCGGACCCTGCCCAAAGAGGCATTTACCGATCCTGAATTCTTTCGCTATGAATGTGACCACCTTCTCTCCAGTACATGGAGCGCGATCGATTTCAGCGCGTGTGTTGCGAATGCTGGGGATCTCTGTCCTGCCGTGTTGTACGGAAGTCCGGTGTTACTGGTGCGTGATCGGGAAGGCGAGGTCAATGCGTTTCATAACGTGTCGCCTTACGATGGATGTGAAATCGTCATCGAGCCGCAAAAAGGGCGGGTCGAGATTGAAACCCCCTATCACGGATGGATTTATGATCTGCACGGCAAACTGCTCAATGCGACCTACTTTGACGGCAAGCCGACGCCGGACAATCAACCCGACAACATGGACCTGGTTGCACTCCCTTGCCGGGAATGGATGGGCACAATCTTTGTCAGCCTGAATACCCGGGCAGAACCGTTTGACGACTATCTTGCTCCCGTGCAAAAGCATCTTTGCGATATGCAACTGGACGATTTGCGCATTGGTCTGGATGCTGAGGGCCAGGCGATGATCGATATTCTTCCCATCAAGGCGAACTGGAAAACCGTATTCGAAAACTATGCCCCCAACATTTACCATGAGAATACCGTTCACACCATGTACCGGCGTTCCGCTCACGTTCCCCGGGTGACGGCGGGCGGCGAGAAGACCTATCAGGAAATCATCGAACCGTCCGGATTGATCGGTTTGAGTTATGACAATTCCATCGGTGCTTCGTTTTACCCCAAAAGTCCGTTTCCGCCACTACGGTTCGTCAATGGGAGGCCTTCCAATCGAAACACCATTGCCAACATGTATCCCAATTGGGCCATTACCATCTTGAATCAATATGCACGGATGACCCTGTTTTTGCCCGAAGCGGTTGATCGATGCACTCAAATGATCGCGACCTATTATCGAGGTGAGTCGGCCGTGTCCGCTGCGCTATACAGTGCACGCAAGGTGGCTGCCCGCGGTGGAGTGATCGCGCGCGAAGAAGACAACCGAATTTGCGAATCGATTCAACGCGCCCGTGGATCGCGGTATTTTGATACTTTTCCATACGCCCCCTTTTGGGACCGGCCGCACTATGCCTTATCCAATCTTATCCTTGATAAACTGGAGCACACCCTGGCAGGAGAAAACAGCCAGTGAATACGGTTCGATTGGCCAACGGCATTTCGCTTGAATACCAACACGCCGGCGCGCCTGCCGATCCGGCCATTGTGCTGGTATCGGGCATTACCGGCAATATCACGGATTGGCCGGACGTCCTGGTGAATCCATTGGTCAAGGCCGGTTATCAGGTGATTGGTTATGAACTGCGCGATACGGGTCACTCCAGCCGATGCGGCCATGAGACACCGCTCGATGTTCTGGACTTTCCCTGCGCGGCGACAGAAAATCGCCTCCCCGAGGCCCCCTATACGCTGCATGACATGGTTGAGGACCTGGCGGGTCTGATGGATTGTCTGTCGCTGCAAAAGGCGAGCATACTCGGGTATTCTTATGGTGCGGCAGTGGCACAATTATTTGCCTTGCGCCATCCAGGCCGCATTGAGGCGTTGATCAGTCTGCAGGGCACAAACTACAATCCGGCGTTGTCTCCGAGACGAGAAGCCGTGGCGCTGGCGATGGCCGGTGCCTGCAAACGCTATCGGACAAAAGCGGCGTCGGTCGAAGCGATCACTGAAGTGCAAATGGCCATTAATGGTGTCGACCATTGCCTCACCCGGGATGAGGCCCGGGCAGTGGCGCTCCTTTCGGTCAACAGGATGTACTACCCGGCAGGGACCGCCCGAATGATTTTATCGCGTTTTGCGACCGCGCCATGGCATGAGCAAACCCGGAATATCGGCTGCCCAGCGTTGATCCTGCACGGTACGGATGATCCCATTTTCCCCCCGGACCATGCCGCTGACATGGCCCGGCGGATTCCCAATTCGACCCTGCAGTGGCTGAAAGGTGCCGGGCATAACCACCCGCCATCGCTTTACCCGGTCATTGTTCATGCCGTGCGGGGCTTTCTGGGCCGCGCGCTGGAAACAAAATAGCGTCGTTTTCGCCGTCAATACCCTCGATGTGTCCTTTGGCGAGCCGATCAAACCCGCCAAAGGCCGAACGGTTGGCGGGCTGTTGTACGGTCCCGTGGGTGCCGGTGGGCGGTCAGGGGAAAGGATGGTCCGGTCATCGGCGAAATACGGGGAGACCGGGTTCAAGAACGGATATCCGGTGTCAGCGCGCAGGGTGCTGTGCAACGAGACAATACGGCGCGACGGAGTATCGCGCCTATTGAGTGACTGCGATTTCCGGTTGCGTGATGCTATCCACCGTGCATCCGTGCTAGAATCAGGACCAACGATGCGCGGTCTGTCTGACGCTTTCGAGATAAAATGCCATTTGAACGACCCTGACAGTAGATGGGAAATAGGTTATGTCTGTCTCTTTAACACAATCGGCTGCACACCGGATCAAATCACATATCCAGTCCAGAGGGGTAGGCGAGGGGTTGCGGCTCGGCATCAAGAAGTCGGGCTGTTCCGGTCTGGCCTACGTGATGGATTACGCCGATGAAATCACCCCGGCCGACCGGGTTTTTGAAAGTCATGGCGTCAAAGTGATTGTCGGAAGCGATGACTTGCGCTATTTGGAGGGCATTCAGGTCGACTATGTCGAACAGGGTTTGTCATCGTCCTTTCACTTCAAAAACCCGAATGTCACAGAGCAGTGTGGCTGCGGTGAGAGTTTCACCACGGCCTGATTGCCGCTACCGCCGTTTTTTATCCGGCCTGCAGGATGAGCCTCTCGGTTTGCGTGTTGCCGCCCGGGCACCGGGCACCCAAACGCGTGGCGTTGCCAACGTTCGGCTGCAAAGTCAATACCTTTGAAACCGAGTTGATTGCCCAGACGTTGGGGCAGCGCAATTATGTACGGGTGCAAGCGAACGACATCGCTGATGTCTATATCATCAACACCTGTACGGTGACCGCAGAAGCGGACAGGCAGGCACGACAACAGGTGCGCAAGGTGGTCCGGGCCAATCCGCAGGCGCAGGTGGTGGTGACCGGCTGCTATGCCCAGATGGACCCACAGGCCTGTGCCCGTATTCCCGGTGTCGATCTGGTGGTCGGCAATGCGCAGAAACTGAATATTCCGGATTTGTTGCCGCGTTTGAAGGCGGGCGATCTTCCCCCTGTTTTGGGAACGGAGATCGACCGGGACATCAGTCTGCCGGAGGGATTGATCAGTGGCTATGAAGGACGCAGCCGGGCATTCGTCCAGATTCAGCAGGGCTGTGATCAGGGTTGCACATTTTGTGTGATCCATACCGCACGAGGACCGAACCGCTCGTTCTTGCCGTCCATGATAAAGCGACAGGTGGAAAGACTGGTCATGAATGGCTATCGTGAAATCGTATTATGCGGTGTGGATATCGGTTCCTATGGCATGGATTTCAGCGAGACCGCGATTGACCTGACTGATTTGCTCGGTCAACTGGTTGAGATTGCAGGCAGCTATCGTCTGCGTCTCAGTTCGATCGACCCGGCGCATATTACCGATCGGCTGATCCGTTTCATGGCCGGAAACCACACGGTCATCTGTCCACAACTGCATTTGTCGATGCAAAGCGGCAATACGCTTATTTTGAAAAGAATGAAGCGCAGGGCAACGCGGGAAGTGCTGTATGAGCGTATTGAGAAACTGCGATCAGTGATCCCGGATCTTGTGCTCAGTGCCGATATTCTGGTCGGTTTCCCAACGGAGACGGAACATCATTTTGCCGAGACGGTGCAGGCAATCCATGCTCTTGAGATTGCCTATCCGCATGTCTTCCCCTATTCATCCAGGCCCGGGACGCCGGCAGCGAGAATTCCTGCTCAAATTCCTCATCGCGTGAGAAAACAGCGCGCCCGGGAGGCCAGGAAAGCCGGCAAGACGGTCTGGGGAAAGGTGGCTTTGAGGCAAGTGGGAAAATTCAAGCGGGTGTTGATGGAGTCGGGCAGAAAAAGGGATGACGAGGGTCGTCGATATGGACGGGCCGATGATTACTTTCCAGTCAAATTTCCATCACGAAGTCATTTCGCAGACGGATGGGTTGAGTCGGAAATTACCGGGGTCGATGAGGACGCATTAATTGCCCGGATTGTGACCTAAGAGTTATAATACGCATTCTCGCCCGCTCGGAAATTGCCGCTGGTGGCGCTTTCGTCGAGGGGTTTTATTCAGCCTAGTTGATGTATTGACACCGGGAGTATTTAATGGCGATTGAACGCACTTTTTCTATTGTAAAACCGGATGCCGTTGCTCGGAACTGCATCGGTCAGATCTATCAGCGTTTTGAGGCCGCGGGATTAAAAATCATCGCCGCACGGATGGTCCATCTGAGTCGTGCCGAGGCAGAGCAGTTCTATGCCGTCCACGCCGAGCGTCCATTTTATCCCAAATTGGTTGAATTCATGATTTCAGGGCCGGTGATGGTGCAGGTGCTGGAGGGGGAAAATGCCATATTGAAAAATCGTGAAGTGATGGGTGCCACCAATCCTGCAGACGCGGCACCTGGCACGATTCGGGCTGATTTTGCCACGACGGTGGATGAAAATGCGGTGCATGGTTCGGACGCCCCTGAAACGGCGCGTCAGGAAATCGCTTTTTTCTTTACCGAAGATCAGCTTTGCAACAGAACCCGCTAGTCTTGTCAGCGGGCTTGCCCGGGCACTGAGATGGACGCACCTGCGCCCTTCAATCTGATGTCATTGGACCGTGATGCGTTAACGGCCTATGTCGGTGATCTCGGTGAGAAGCCTTTTCGGGCAAAACAGATTCTGCAGTGGATTTATCAACGCCGTGTTATCCGCTATCAGGAAATGACCGATCTCAGTCAATCACTGCGCGAGAAACTGTCCGTATTGACCTCGCTGGCCTTGCCGGAAGTGGTTCGCCAGCAGTTTTCCCGGGACGGTACCTGCAAGTGGCTGTTGAAACTGAAAGACGGGAACTGTATTGAAACCGTCTACATCCCGGAAACCGACCGGGGCACGCTGTGCGTCTCATCCCAGGTCGGCTGCGGATTGAATTGTTCATTTTGCGCGACCGCCCGGCAGGGTTACAATCGCAATCTGGAGGTGGATGAGATTATTGCCCAAGTCTGGATTGCCAATGACGCGCTGTCGTCGACAGGATCGGTCAGGCATCTGACGCATCCTGACGGGGCCAGGGGGGTTCAACGACAGCCGGTGACCAATGTCGTGATGATGGGGATGGGCGAACCACTGCTGAATTTCGATAATGTGGTGTCGGCAATGCGGCTGATGATGGATGATTATTCGTTCGGGCTTTCGAAACGAAGAGTGACACTCAGTACGGCAGGCATGGTACCGATGATCGACAAGTTGCGGACTGTCTGTCCGGTGAGTCTCGCTGTATCATTACATGCTCCTTTCGATACGTTGCGCAACACACTGGTTCCATTGAATAAAAAATATCCGATTGATGTCTTGCTGGCGGCCTGTCGGCGTTATGTCGGTGATCGCCACAGAAGACGGGTGACCTTCGAATATGTGATGCTCAAGGACATCAATGATTCGCCGGTACACGCCAAGGCGTTGGCCAAACTGTTGGCCGATGTGCCGGCCAAAGTAAACCTGATTCCGTTCAATCCCTATCCGGGGATTGCCTTTGAGCGCTCCGACCCCGTCACGATTGACCGTTTTCGAGATCTGTTGTTGGCAAGAAATATTTTTACCGTGACGAGAAAGACACGGGGGGATGACATTGATGCCGCCTGTGGACAGCTGGCGGGGAAAGTGCAGGATCGGACCAATCGGTCCATACGGATGCAGCGCCATGGCCGCCTGCAAGCGCGCGCCGCCACGGCCTGTGCTTGAGAGAGATACCGATGCCCGATGTCATACCGGTGATGTATGCGCCCCGATCCAGACGCGTGAAGGCAGATTGTCCGTCGACGGCGGCCGCTCGCGTTGTTGCCGGTGTCATGGTCTGTGTCAACACGCCCTTGTTGGTCATGCGCAGAGCACTTACAATGATTCGGGGGAAAAGTGAGTCTGTGGTCGAGCGCTTGATGAACCCAAATACGTCGGTCGACCTGACAGACAGATGAACTTGAGGATGAATTTTTCGGAATAAACATGTGACTGAGCTAACCACTGATATTGCGACGCTGGCAGCACCTGGGTACTTTCTTCGAAAAAGGCGTATCAAACTGGGGTGGTCCATTGAAAAAATCGCATACACCTTGCACCTGTCAACGGCCCAGATAGAGGCGATCGAAAATGATGACTTCGCCTATTTTTCCAGCACCACCTATTTGTTGGGCTATTGGCGAAGCTATTCAAGGCTGCTGGAGATCGATATCGATCAATCCATTGAGTTGCATCGGCAGCAACTGCAAAATTCCCATAGTTCCATCAAGGTTGAGAAGAATCATCAAAGGACACACCGCGATCAGGAAAAAAACCGCAAGGTCTCTGCCATTGTCTTTTGTCTGTTGTCGGCGATTTTCCTGGCGGGTATCTGGTTGTGGCAAAACCCGGAAGACAATCCCCTGAGTCAATGGGTCGATAACCTGTCAAATCGACAGTTGGTTCGATTGAATCTGCAAAAGGAGCAAAGCGGAACCATGGAATCCCAGGAAATTGCGGTACCCAGTCAGCCATCGGTTCCGGTTGAACAGCCGGAGACGGTGTTGCCCGAACCCAATTTCACGGAAGAGCCCCCGTCTCCCCCTGCGACTGAGCATGCCCAGTCCAATGCCGTTGTTGCCACGCCTGAGTCCGACCGGCCCGCCGAGACCCAGTCCGACCGTGTCACGGTTGAAGAAACCGTAGCGGCGGTCTCGCGTCTTGAATCCGTGACTACCGATGAACAGGCCGTAACCGTAGCGCAGGAGACCATCGTGGAGGATAGTCAACCGTCCCCCGATGAACCGGAATCCACTGTGGTGGAACAACTGGCGACGATCGAACCGGTGACCGCCACCAATACCCCGGTGCCCGTCGTTGAATCAGGATCAACGGCGTCCGCCACCGACGACAGCGCTGTGCTAAATGGCCAGCAAGAAACACCGGATACTTTGCCAAACACCGTGCCGCCAGTGGTTGATGCGTTAACGGTATCCGCTGACGTGGTTTCGCCGTCTGTCACGATATCGCAGGCACCGTCAGGGGATGCGCCGCTTGTGCCCGAAACGGGTGGGCCGGCTTTCGCAGAATCAGGGGAGGGCTTTGTGGAGTCGGCCTTGTCACCGAACCAGATCGAACTGGTTGTCGATCGGGAGACTTGGATTGATGTGCGGGATGTGACCGGAGAGAAACTGGTTTACCGGACGGTCAACAAGGGCCAGGTTCTGAAGCTGACCGGGGTGCCGCCATTTTATGTCTTTATCGGGACGGCTAGCGGGGTGGCGGTCAACTATCTGGGCGAACCGGTGCAGTTCACCACCCATTCCAGCGGATTGTTTGCCCGGTTCAGGGTCGGTGAAGTTCAGCAATGAATCAGCAGGTCCAGTCAGTCAAGGGGATGCATGATCTCCTGCCGGAGCAGTTGGTTACCTGGCATCATGTGGAAAACACATTAAGAAACATTGCCAACCGGTATGGTTATCAGGAAATACGGACCCCGGTGATCGAGAAATCGGTTTTATTTCAACAATCCATTGGGGATCAGACCGACATTGTTGAGAAGGAAATGTATACTTTCACCGATCGTGGTGAGGAGAGCCTATCGCTTCGTCCTGAAGCGACGGCCAGTACGGTGCGTGCCTGTAATCAGCATGGACTGCTTCATAATCAATCCCAAAGACTGTGGTATCTGGGGCCGATGTTCCGACGAGAACGTCCTCAGAAGGGACGTTATAGACAGTTTCACCAGTTCGGGATCGAGGCATTTGGCTGGCCGGGACCGGATATTGATGCGGAGGTGATGCTGGTCGCGGCCAGGATATGGAATGAACTGGGGATCAAGGATGTCCGATTGTTGATTAACACCCTCGGCAATACCCAAAGCCGACAATCCTACCGCAATGCATTGTATCAGTATCTGGACGGGTATCGGGATCAACTCGATGACGACAGCTTGCGACGGCTCGACAAGAATCCGCTGCGGATACTGGACAGCAAAATTGACAGAACCCGGCAATTGATCGACAATGCGCCCAATTTTCACGATCATCTTGACAAAGCGGCAAGAGCGCATCTCGACCAACTGTGCCAATTGATTGAAAGTGCCGGTATCACGCCGGTGGTGAGTGAAAAATTGGTCAGGGGCCTTGATTATTATACGAGTACTGTCTTTGAATGGGTCACCGACGGATTGGGTGCCCAGAATACGCTTTGCGCGGGTGGCCGTTACGACAACCTGGTGGAACGTCGAGGTGGCAAGGTCACACCGGCGATCGGATTTGCTTTGGGTCTTGAGCGACTGGTCGAAATCGGAATCAGCCAGGGCCAGGTGATTTGCCGAAACCCACCGGACATCTATGTCCTGCAGGTCGATGCATCGGCCCAGAGCATTACTCAGTCCCTGGCAGAACAGCTTCGTGAACACGGTTTGTGCGTAACCCATCATCATGGGGGTGGCAAGTTGAAAACACAGATGAAAAGGGCCGATCAAAGTGGCGCGAAACTCGCCATTCTACTCGGTGAAGCAGAAGCGGAAAGGCGGTGTGTTCGGGTGAAACTTTTACGTGAGTCTGGCGACCAACAGGAGATAGCGGAGGATCGTGTGGTGTATTGGTGCCAGCATTATCTGAACGGATCCCGGGATTCGGGCACGGCAAGTCAGGCAAGGCACTAGGCATGGCAGAAAGGGAAACAAAACTTCAGTTTGCCGCCGACGAAGATCTGGAACGGGCAAAAGCATTATGGAAGGAAAACGGACGCTCAATTGTCGTCGGCATCTCCATCGGATTGGCCAGTATTCTGGGTTATAATTATTGGCAATATGATCAGCGTACCGAGGGAGAGGACGCGTCGGTCCTTTTCGATCAACTGACGGCCGACGAAGCCCACATTGACCAGACAGTGGTCAGTGGTGATCTGATGGACCGCCATGCAGACTCGCCGTATGCTTCGCTGGCGGCCTTGATGATGGCCAAGCGATCGGTGGAGGATCATGATCTGGATGGAGCGCGTGACTACCTGCAATGGGTTTTGGATCACGCCGGCGATGACGGATTGGCGCATATCGCCCGACTCAGGCTCGGCTCGGTGTTGCTGGCGCAAAGACAACCGGACAGCGCGCTTGCGCTATTGACCGTGGATGACATGTCGACTTATTCAGCACGATACCATGAATTACGGGGTGACGCCTATGAGCAGAAAGAGGAGATCGGGTTGTCAAGAAATGCCTATCAGGAAAGCTTGAATGCGTTATCGGCATCCTCAGGTATTCGGGCTCTGGTCCAGTTGAAACTGGATAATACGAATGGGAATTGACCGATGAGATATGGACTGGTTTGCCTGTTGTGCTTGTTGGCCCTGACCGGTTGCAGCAAAAAGGACAAGGAAATCGTATGGGGTACTTACCAGGAACCGGTGGTGCCGGCCGCCTATCCACAGGACAGTGGGGCCAGGGAATTAACCCGGTTATGGCAAAAGGATATCGGTGCCGGAGCCCGTTCGGGCTATGCCCTGTTGAACCCCGGTTACCATGAAGGCGCCGTTTTTGTGGCCAGTCGGGAGGGCGAGGTCTATCGACTGAATGCCGATAGCGGGAAGACTGTTTGGAAAAGCGAGCTTGGCGGCGCGGTTTTTTCCGGTGTTGGCATTGGAAATGGACGGGTGATCGTGGCGATGGACAACGGCAATGTGGTGGCCATGGACCAGGCCGATGGATCTGTGGTCTGGACCACCCCGATCAAACGCCAGTTCTCTGCGATTCCCGTGGTCGGACAGTCGCGGGTCGTCGTGCGCAGTGCCGATGGGTTGGTCATCGGACTGGATGCCGAGTCCGGGAGCATCGTATGGCAGCTGGAACGTTTGTCTCCGACGCTCATCATGCACGGAGATTCCACACCAACCATTGCGGGAGATACGGTATTGACCGGATTATCCAATGGTCTGTTGTTGGCCAACAATGTGATTACGGGCCGGGAATACTGGGAAGTGCAGATCACCTCTATCGTCGGGGAAAACGAACTGGAGCAATTGGTGGATGTGGACACCTCGCCATTAACCGATGGCAATACGGTCTATACGGCAACCTATCAGGGGCATGTGGTCTCAATTGACATGCTGGATGTCCAGGTACACTGGCGAACCAAAATTTCTACCCGGCTATCAATGTCCCTGGACAGGGACAGGCTTTATCTGACCGATGAACTGGGTTCGGTTGCGGCGCTGGCGCGTGAAGACGGTCAGTTTGCCTGGATGCAAGAGGCCTTTCAGGGAAGAGGCGTCAGTTCCCCCGTTGTTATCAAGGACCGTGTGGTGATCGGGGATAACACCGGGCGAATCCATACCCTGGATAAAGACGATGGCACTTTGATCGAGTCCCGAAAAGCGGTCTCAGGCGCGGTTGTATCCATGACAACCCAGGATGATCAGCTGACCGTTTTTTCAGCTGAAGGACATATTGCCCGCTATTCTCTTTAACCTTTTGATGAGCCTGTCTTCGGGCAGCGCTGATAACTTGTCGGACGATACCGGTTTCTCATGCTTCCCGTTCTGGCTCTGGTAGGCCGCCCAAATGTCGGTAAATCGACGTTGTTCAATCGCCTGACCCGGTCGAGGGACGCGCTGGTGGACAATCAGCCTGGTGTGACCCGGGACCGGTTGTATGGACGGGGCACCGTAGGCAGCAAGTCCTATCTGGTGGTCGATACCGGCGGCATTGAGTCGGGCCCCGGTACATTGACCGGTCTGATCAGGCAACAGATCGATTACGTTATCGAGGAAGCACAAGGCCTGCTTTTTGTGGTTGATGCCCAAGCGGGCCTGACGCCGCAGGACAGGGAGATTGCGCTGCGACTGAGACAGAGCGGCCGGGAGACCTTTGTCGTGGTGAATAAAAGTGAAGGCATGGCGTCCTCATTGGCGGCCGCTGAATTTCAGGCACTGGCCATGGGAAGGCCAATGGTCATCTCGGCACTTCGAGGCGACGGTATTTCCTACCTGATGGATCAGTGTCTGGCGCAACACCCGGCGGTTGTCCCGCAAGAGACAAAAGAGATCCCCACCGTGGCCCTGGTCGGTCGGCCGAATGTCGGCAAGTCAACTCTGACCAATATGCTGGTCGGCGCGAATCGGGTTATTGTCAGCGATCAGCCCGGGACCACACGGGACAGCATTAAAATCGCCCATACGGTGGGTGATCAACCTTATGTCCTGATCGATACGGCGGGGGTACGGCGCCGTGCCCGGGTGGATCAGCTGATTGAAAAATTTTCAGTGGTCAAGACCCTGCAGGCGATTGAGGAATCGAATGTCGTGATTTTGACTCTGGACGGCGCTTCGGAGATTGTGTCGCAGGATGCAACGATCGCCGCAATGATCCGTAATTTCGGTCGATCAATGCTCGTTGTGGTCAATAAATGGGATCGACTGGAGCGGCAACAGCGCTCGAAAATCAAACGGGAGTTGTCCCAAAAACTGGGCTTTTTATCGAATGCCGAGGTTTTGTTTGTTTCGGCCCTGCATGGCTCGAATGTGGCTGAGATCATGCCTTCGGTGTGGCGCACCTATCAATCGGCGATGATTTCGATCCCTACTTCCAGTTTGAATCGTCACCTTGAAGAAGCGGTTTATCAAACGCCACCACCGATGCACCATCGGCGACCGATCAGATTGAAATTTGCCCATCAGGCCGGGAAAAATCCCCCGATCATCGTTGTCCACGGCACACAGGCTGAGTCCCTGCCGGAGTCCTATCGAAAGTATCTCGCCCGTTATTTCACCAGGGCCTATCGCCTTGTCGGCACTCCGGTAAGGCTGATTCCGCGGTCCAGCCGCAATCCATTTAAGGAACGGCAAGCGAAGCATAAAGTGGGCAAGCCGCGTTTACGGAGAAGACAAAAACGGTAACGGATCAATGGGATTGCCATTAAGGATGAGCTGCCAGTCAACGCGGCCGACGGCAGGGTTGCGGGTACTGCCGGCGGTACCGATGATACTGCCTGCGGCCAGTTTCTGACCGGTTTTCACAATCGTGTCCTGCAGCGGCGTCAGGATTGAGCGCAGGCCCTTGCCATGGTTCAGCATCACTGACAAACCGCCCCCCGTGTCGAGTATCTGCTCGACAATGACGTTATCAGGTGAAAAAACGATGGTATCGGGGTCGCTCAGGTAGGTGACCGAAGGATGATCGATAAATTCGGTCTTGTCATTGTTTTTCAGGATCAGGCCATAGGGAATATAGTTTCCCCGTCCGATGATCTGTACCAATTCGAAGTCGGGGGTCAGCGCATCGGTGTGCTGACTGGCCTGAAAGTCGGTTTCAAGATGCGGGGTCAGAAGACTGTTTTCAAATTCCAGATAGTCCATTTCCTCTGGCAGGGTCATGACCCTCTGTGGTCGGGAAGCGGGTAACGGGTCGACGTGAAACAATTGATTGGTTTTTCGTTCATCCTCGCTGCTCAGGGTCAACAGGTAGATTCCCGGGATAATTTCGTTCGACAACCCGACGACCGCAACCCATTGATCACGGTTTTTGACAACCATGACGGATTTGTTTCCAAAATGAACGGTGGGTTGTACCGTGGCCTCGATGGGCAAGTGCACCACGGCGACACCGCCAGGCACCGGGTTATGCCGAGGCAAACTGGCCGGTGAGGCCGGGGCAATCGCGAAGAACACACTGCACATGAGAACAAAGGCGACAACCGGTCGTTTTAATGTCGCTTGTCGGATGCACCACCGTGTCGTGTGTTGTTCAATCGAGGTAACGCCACTGCGTTGTGTCCGACGCATTTCAGGTTTTCGGTGAACGGACTGGAGCAATCGAACCGGTACGTACATCAAACAGGAAAACGTATCATGGTCATTTGTCTGAGGCGGTGACCTGAACCTGTAGATCACCTTTGGAGAGTCGGGCAGTCAAGACTTCGCCCGGCTTGGTCTGTTTCGGATCGACCACGACCGAGCGCTGGTCATTTTGCAAAATGGCATAGCCGCGACTGAGTGTCTGCATCGGATCCATAATGTGCAGTTTTTCTTTCAGTCCGGTCACGGTCGTCTGACAGTCGATCAACCGGTGTGCGACCAACATCGAAAGCGCCTGTTTTTTCTGATCCAGTAATTGATGTCCCTGCACCAGGTGATTTCGAGGGGATTGGGCTCTTAGCCGGGTGTTGAGATATTGAATATGGTTTCGTTTCCCGTTGAGCTTTCGATCAACCAGGGAAACCAGACGTTGTCGAAAATTGATTCGGCGCTGATCAATCAGTGCCAATTTTTGAGAGGGATGCACCAGCTTCGAACGCAGTGAGTCGAGGGATTGTTGAGCAGACTGGTGCATTCGGGTGACAGCCCGGTGGAGCTGGTTTGTCCGTATCGCCAGTTTTTGCTGTAGCTCCTGAATATCCGGGGTGGCTGCTTCTGCCGCCGCGGTTGGGGTCGCGGCCCTTGTGTCCGCAACCAGATCGGCAATCGTGTGGTCCACCTCGTGGCCCACGCCACTGATCACGGGAATGGCTGAGCGGAATATCTCCCGGGCGACAGCTTCTTCATTGAACGGTTGCAGGTCTTCCAGTGAACCGCCGCCCCGAGCGAGCAGGATGACCTCGGTTTCAGCCCGTAAATTGGCTGTTTTAAGGGCACCCACGATTTCCGTGGCAGCCTGTACACCCTGCACCGAAGTCGGATAAAGGATAACCCGGGCCAGGGGATATCTTCGCCTGAGTGTCGTCAAAATATCCTGTAATGCGGCACCTGAAGGAGAGGTGATTACGCCGATATTGCGGGGATAGACCGGTATGGCCTTTTTATGCGCTTCACTGAAGAGTCCTTCCCGTGACAGTTCCATTTTCAATTGCTCGAAGGCGCGGCGCAGGGCGCCCTCTCCGGCATCCTCAAGGTATGAGACGATCAGTTGCAGGTCGCCCCGGGATTCATACAGCGAAATCTGCCCGCAGACGACAACACGCATCCCGTCGACCGGGACCACACACCGTCGGGATTGTCGCTGACGGAAAAAGGCACAGCGGATGACGGCTCCGTGTTCCTTCAGGGAAAAATACAGGTGACCTGACGCAGGTGTTGCCAGCCCGGAAATCTCTCCCTCGACCCACACGGCATGGTAGTTGGATTCAAGTAAATTTCTCAGTTCGATGACCAACTGCTTGACAGAATAAACCTTGTTCGGGATGGCCATGAAAGTGAGGTCAGTAGAAGGGTTGTCGGATGCTTCGTGGAGTATCGTGACTGGGTAAACGAAAATTTGGTTGCTTTAACTCAGTGGGGTTCGGTGGACAGTCGGTGCGTCCCCTGGTTTGCCTGTTCCAGGGCAAGCCGAGACAAACGAGTCACTCGCTCGGCCAATCTGATGGCCGCAGCTTGTTCCCCTTGCCGCATTTTCTCTCGGGCGACCGAAAGCAGTTCACTCAAGCTTGCCTTGCGATTGAAATGCGAAGAGAAGACCAACCACTCCACCTTGTGCTCCCGTACCACCCTCAGTTCATCGGCTGCCCGTGAAATGGCCGGATGTTCACTCTGTAGTGACGATGGGACCGGCTTTTCCGGGACTGTTTGACAGCCACCGAGCATCAAACTACAGACGATCGGAAAGAACCTGAATTTCATAATACCCTTTCGATGGTGAAACGTGCAGCGATTATGCCTCGGGGCGTGGTTTGATCATAAGCGGTGGCATTATAGCGTCATTTCATGCCGATGCATTGCCGTGATTGCATCGTTTGTCACACGCGGTATGAATGAGCGCGCGATGTCCCGTTTCTTGAGGATGCATGACGGCGCATTTGGCGACCATGGAGGAGCCTGTTTCAGTGAATAGCAAACACCGTAAAATAGATAATTGCCCTATGCGGGAAACCGGTTTTGGGGCGTATCGGACAGGCGGTGTTGTTGGGCGATTGCGGGTGAGCGGGGTAAGTCGGAGTTAAATGCGGTACCCCGGACTCTATCAATCAGGGGCAGACCGGATAATGGGTGTGGCCGACAGTGTGAATAGAGAAAACCGGTTGCGTACGATACACAGGCTCATCGGACGGGTATGAACCGGACTGAAAATAGCGAAATCCGGTTTTTTGTCGAATTGTTTTTATGGTAGAATCGCGCACCTTTAAAAACAGCACTCGAGTCGGGAAAAATTCATAGACCATGGTTACCATTCGCTTATCTCGCGGCGGTTCTAAGAAACGCCCTTTTTATTCCATTGTGGTTGCCGATCAGCGACGGTCTCTGCGGGGTCGATTTATCGAGAGGATTGGCTTTTATAATCCCATTGCCACGGGGAACGAAGAAGCGTTGAGAATCGATACAGATCGACTGGAGCACTGGGTTCGCCAGGGCGCCAAACCGAGCGATCGGGTCGCACGGCTTTACAAGCAGACGCGAACGGCACAAAGCGCAGTGGAAGCGCCCGCCGCTTAAAATGGGTCTGTGGGCCGATTCGGATTTGCGTGCGACAACGGACAGATAGGCGATTTGTAGTATTAACCGACAACGGGAAAAGTGGGTATTAGGAAAGATTTCCGATCATTTTGGTGTCAGGGGTTGGTTGAAAGTTGTTTCCTTCACAAGACCGGTTGATGAAATCTTTCACTATTCCAATTGGTTTGTCAGAGGGGACGAGGCAGATGAATGGCGGCTTTTCGAGGTTGAACAGTACCGGCATCAGGGTAAACGCCTCACCGTCAAGCTGGTCGGATTGGATCGACGGGAGCAGACCGAAGACGTCGTTGGCAGGGAGGTGGCGATTGATCGGTCACAATTGGCGACGCTGCCCGAGGGTGAATATTACTGGAATGAGCTGATCGGATTGGCGGTCTACAACCTGCAGGCAGTGTATTTGGGACAGGTTGACCATCTCCTCGAGACCGGAGCCAATGATGTTCTGGTTCTCTCGAGGGGGCATCGGACAAGCGGTCGGGGAGCGCAGGAACAGCGACGACTTGTTCCGTGGATACCGGAGGTGATTGTGGAAGTCGATTCCGATCAGTCCTTGATAAGGGTTGATTGGGATGGAGATTTCTAGTGGTTGGAATATGATGGTCGGGATCAGGTTATGCTGAAGATCAATGTCATTACCATTTTCCCAGACATGTTTCGGTCCATCAGCGACTTTGGTATTACCGGTCGAACCATTGACAAGGGGTTACTGCAGCTTCGGTGCTGGGACCCCCGAGACTTTACGCAGGACCGCGGTCGCCGTATTGATGATCGTCCCTACGGTGGCGGTCCGGGCATGGTGATGCGTCCTGAACCTCTGGCGAATTGTATTGACAAGATTAAAGCCAGTGCCACCGGGCCGGTGATTTATCTTTCGCCTCAAGGGGAAAGACTGGATCAGAAAACCGTCACTGAGTTGAGTGAACTGGCTGATTTTACACTGCTCTCGGGGCGCTATGAGGGGGTTGACGAACGTATTTTGCAGACACGGGTGGACCGGGAAATTTCGATTGGGGATTATGTCTTGTCGGGGGGTGAGTTGCCGGCGATGGTGATGGTGGAGGCGGTTTCGCGACTGTTGCCCGGGGCGCTCGGAAATACCTTGTCGTGTCGACAGGATTCCTTCTTTGAAGCCTTGCTCGATTGTCCTCACTATACGCGGCCCAGGGTGTTTGAACGATTGTCTGTTCCGGAGGTGCTTTTGAGTGGCGATCATGAGCAGATACGACGTTGGAGGCTGAAACACGCCTTGGTCAGAACCCGTACTCGTCGTCCGGATATGCTGGAAAACAGTGAGATGGATGAAGAGAAGATGAATTTATTGAAAACCCTGTGGGGATGATTTGGGAGTGCACAGATGAACAAGATTATTGAACAGCTTGAAGCAGAACAGTTGAAATCGGATATTCCGAAGTTTGGTCCGGGTGACACGGTCAAAGTGCAGGTTCGGGTCAAAGAAGGGACACGCGAACGCCTGCAAGCCTATGAAGGCGTAGTGATTGCAAAGAAAAACAGGGGGTTGAACTCTTCATTCACTGTCCGGAAAATGGCCAGTGGCGAAGGGGTTGAACGTGTTTTTCAGACGCACAGTCCACTGATCGCAGATATCCAGGTGATGCGACGGGGCGATGTACGCCGGGCCAAACTCTACTATCTTCGCGACCGGACCGGCAAAGCGGCTCGAATCAAGGAAAAAATCCGTCGCTGAGCCTCGCTCAGACAGCGAAGTGCGGTCGATAAAAAGAACAAAAACGGGCCTGGTCAAGGCCCGTTTTTTATGGGTACTGGTTCTGTTTTTTGCAGCAACATCGATTGACCGTTCGTGGGCCACTTCCGATCCTTTGGATCGTCATGAAACAGTCCACAGTCAGCAGCTTGAACGGGTTCAATACCTGATCCGTGCCAATGCATTGGATCTGGCGCAGTGGATACTGGAAAATCAGTCCCCACCGGACCTTCCCAATCCCGAATGGCTTGCCTGGGAACGGCAACTGTGGGCCTTGTATCGTCTTCGTCAAGACTGGACGGCACTGTATCAAAGGACAAGACAGATTCCGCCCGCCTTCCCGTCTTCCATCCGATATGAATCCGAAGCCATGGCGATTACGGCTTTGATTGCGTTGAACCGGGGGCGTGACGCAAGAAAACTGTTACGACAACACCTTGCGTCATCGGATTTTTCCGCAGCAGACAAAAAACAGCATCGACGACAGGTTCTGGAAAGTTATCTTGATGACCGCCTGTTGGATGAAGTCAATATCGCGATGCAAACGTATCAGCATGACTATCGGGACCAGGAAGAACAGTGGTTGATTTTAAGCGCCAATGTGTATCTGCAAATGGGAGAGGTGGACCGGGCCGTTAATTTGCTGGCACCGATCGATTCAATCGATGCCCGGTTATTGCGAACCTACGGACGTTTGAGAAACGGTTCACTGAGTCCTGAGCAGGTGATCGGTCGCGTTGAGACATGGTTGGCCGATGAGGCGGTCAAGGTTAATGAACTCAATGCGCGTGCGGTCCTGCTGGCGGCGTATCAGGCGAAGGACGATCATTTTGCTCTGACCGAGCATCTCGAGCAGTATCTGATGGTCAAGAATATCCAGCCCCATGCGAAACGCCATGCGGCCTTTTCGGACTATCAAATAGCGGATTTATTGAGCAGCTATGACACGCTGGTACAGCACGAGTCGGATGTGGCGGGCCTGCTGGGAGCGGATGAAGCCAGATGGCGGGCTCATGCATCCCATTTGCCGATGACAGGGATGACCCTCAGAAAGGCATTTTATGCCTATCTGATACGCATCACCGATAAACCATTGCGCAAAAGACAGTATATCAATCATTATGTGCGCGCCCTGATCGCATCGGAACATGCCGCATTGATCCCCCAGGTGTTTGGCGAGAATCATCTGTTCGGACCATTACATATCGAGCCGGATACGGCATTAATACTGTCCAACAGGGCATTGCAGCAGGGTGACATTCCGTTGGCCGCCCAGGCGATAAAAAATGTGATCGGATTCCCTGAGGCGATGAGTGAAGCGGACTGGTATTTGCATGTTGCCAGAATACTGATCATTGCCGGCGAGTATACAGCGGGTGCAAAGCGGATTCGGGACTGGCTGGGGTTGCATGAACAGCTGCAGCCTGAGCAAACGGATCTCGTGTTGCAGCCGATTTTTGACCTGCAAACGGTCAAGCAACATCAACTCGCCCTGAAGTTATTGCATCGGGTGAATCAACAATCATCGTCGACAGGGCATCGTCGTGAAATTGCCTATTGGATCGCTGAATCCTATCAGGCAACCCGGCAATACCTGAAGGCGGCGGATTATTTTCTGTACTCTGCCCTGCAAAAAGGCGCTGGGTTTGATCCGTGGGGTGAATCGGCGCGGTTTCGTGCGGCGGACTCCCTGATGCAGGCGAACCAGTTCAGTGATGCCCGACGACTGTTTCAGGATCTTCTCTCCAGAACCGAGGAACAGGGGCGGGCGAATGTGATAAGACAGAAGTTACAGCAACTGTGGTTGCTGGAATCGAACCGGGCAACAACGTCAAGTGAATATCAAAGAAAAGACCTTTGATCGGGAGGGTCAATTAATCGAACAGTTCCTCGATGACATATGGGCACAGTCCGGATTGAGCGAGAACACACTGGCGGCCTATCGCAATGATTTGACCGGTTTTATCCGATGGGCGGATGACCAGGAGACCGCATTGTGTGACGTCTCTGCGTCCCAATTGTCTGACTATATCGCGCTGCGGGCACAAACCCGTTCCAATCGGTCTGCGGCCAGGACATTGTCCTGTCTCAAACGCTTTTATCGATATCTGGTGGTCGAAGAAATCATTCGATATGATCCTGGTGCCAATGCGGTTGCCCCCGCGATCGGGCAGTCATTGCCCAAGTCGTTGTCAGAAATGGATGTCGAGCAGTTGCTGAATATGCCAGACGTGACGACATCGCTTGGATGTCGGGACAGGGCCATGTTGGAGACACTCTATGCGACCGGACTTCGTGTGACCGAACTGGTGAGTCTGACGCTGGACCAAGTTGACCTGACCGTCGGAGTTTGTCGAATTATTGGAAAGGGCAACAAGGAAAGACTGGTACCGCTAGGCGATCAGTCGAACGAATCGATCCAACGGTACCTCAAGGAAGCGAGAGGTGACCTACTGGCAGGACGCCCCGCCGATGCCCTGTTCATCACGCGTCTTGCCAAATCGATGACACGCCAGGCTTTCTGGTTGAATATCAAGCGGTATGCGAAGAGGGCGGGTCTTCGAAGTGATCTGTCACCGCATACACTGCGTCATGCTTTCGCGACCCATCTGCTGAATCATGGTGCCGACTTGCGTAGTGTCCAGATGTTATTGGGACATTCGAATCTGTCCACTACGCAGATTTATACCCATGTCGCACAAACCCGACTGCAGAAACTGCACCAGCAGCATCATCCCCGTGGCTAAGTGCAAGTGAGATTCAGAGGTCTCTTGCACACGACGTGCGCGAAGGCTAAAGACAAGAAGGCAGGCTACCCGTATATTGCATAAACTGCCCAGAATAGCCGTATTTTCGGTCTCGACCGGGTCATTTACAAGTACCCTGCGCCGATGGTCCCTGATCAGAGGGAAACTGCCTGGGCAGTGAGGCAAAATCGGACGATAGGCAGACCTCTGTGGCCGATTGGGGGAAGGCTTGGCGTGAAAGGGCGGTTTTCGGCCGAGCGACACCCCGGCCGGTCGGTCGTGTGAGATAACGAAAGAACCGGATCGATCAATCCGGCGCGAGCCGGGCGACCACCGTTGTGAACAACGCCTGATGCGGCGTGGCGCGGGCGCACAGGAAACGGATGCGTCGGGTGTTGTGGATCACCACCGCCCCGATCTTCAGCAGTTTCAGTCGGATCGTGCCGACATAGGCATGGGCCAGGGGTGGTCTGCTTCAGCGCCAATGACCGTAGACGCTCCCGCAGGATATACGCCAAGGAGGATAAAATCATTCTGAACGGGTTGGCCCACCACCCATGACAACGGGTACGATCGGCAAACAGGTCGAGCTGTTGCTGTTTGATCGCGTTCTCCCTCTCTCCGCGGGCACAGTACCCCTGTTCATACAGCCATTGCGGGTTGTCGGACAGGTTGGTCACGATGTAACGGGGATTGGCTTTGGTGACCAACCACAATGACCCGGCGCTCGATGAGCTGGTCTCCCTTGTTCCACGACTCGGCGCCATAACGAAACTCCCCGAACACCCGTTGTTTCTCGCCCGTGGCCTCAAACGCCCGTTCCGCTTGCGCGAGCCACGGTTGTACCCGCCGGGTGATCCGTTGATTGCGGCCGATCCCCAGGAGATAACCCACCCGGTGACGTTCACACCATGTCATGAGCTTGTGCCGGCAGAAGCCCGAATCGCCGCGGAACAGAATCTTCACCCCAGGCCACTGCTGGCGAAACCGCCTGACCAGTAACGCCAAAATAGCCCCCGCGTGTTTCGCCGCCTCCTGGTTGCTGCGGCGCAGATAACTGACCAGCAACGGGTCCCCGCATAATGCCAAGTAGGAGATAATGCCGCCCTTCCTGGTGCCCATGCACCCGGTCATCGGTCGCATCAAAGTCGAGGATCAACTCCGAGGGCGCCGTCTTAAATGACGCGATAAAGGTCTCACTCCCTTCATTATTATGCATTATTCGGGCTACGCTCTCAGCTATGACGCAACCAACCCGTTCAGAGCAAGAAGTCTTCGCCGACCTGACGGCACTCTGTTGTCAGACCGGCTATGTTCATGCCGTGGCGAACCTCTGCTTTAGGGACAACGTGATCCCTTATGAGGGTAACATGAAGGAAGCCGACATGCGGAAGATGTTCTCCCCGTCGCGGCTTATCCGATCGGAGATCAATACCTTGCTTGGGTTGATGATCAAGGCGGAGATTGACTGGACACTGCCAGCGCCGAAGACAGTGCAAGAGTACATGGATACTACCGAGCAACCCCTGGAAGAGTTACACCGCTGCCTGTCGGGAGAGTTCTGGTCGGGGCTAAGCAAGGAAGCGGTGGAGAGCGGCTTCAACCCATTTGAGCGGGGAGAAGCACTGCGAGAACCGATCTTCTATAGTGGTGAAGCGGCCTATAACTTCCAGTACATAGAGCTGGCCGTTCGTAAGTACGCAGCTGACACGCCATGGCTCCAGACAAACCGGGGCTTTACGGCGTACGAAGCGTCGTGTGTGGCCAAAGCAATCGAAGAGATCCACGCCGATCGCTTCGACTCTATTCGTGAACTCATGCGCAATCAGCACCCTGACAAGTGGACGATGCTTCCTCTTTTCGCTTTCACTGGGGATGATGTTGCCGTAAAGTCGAAGCTCGCTGGTGATGTTGTGGAACGAGTGCTTGGTGCATTTGAACTGCCATCTACCGAACGCAATGAAGGGTTCAACGCGCTGCACGACTTCAACGGCATCACGGCCACACCCCTAATGCGGATGCCAAGCGGGGAGTTGCTATCATTGCAGTCCTACTCGCTCGCCGAAGCCATTTACGAAGCGCCCTTCTACTGGATGGCTCAAGACAAGCCATACCAGCCAACGCTAACTAAGAACCGTGGCGAGTTTACTGAGGATTTTGTAGCCGAGCGCCTCGGCTTAGTCTTCGGAAATGCGCATGTTCATCTAAACGTTGACGTCTTCGAGACCAAAGCGAAGAAAGTCTCTGACATCGACGTACTCGTAGTCTGGGGTAATCGGGTCCTCATCGTGCAAGCGAAATCAAAGCGCCTGACGCTCGAATCGAGGAAGGGGAATGACCAAGTTATCCGCGACGACTTCAAGAAGGCGGTGCAGATGGCCTACGACCAAGGGGCCGCATGCGCGAAGTGCCTACTCGATAAGGGCTACAGATTTGTGACCGCCGACGGGCGTGAGGTCGTACTGCCGGAGAAAATCGGGGAGATCTACATCTTCTGTGTCGTCAGTGACCACTACCCGGCATTGAGCTTTCAGGCACGGCAATTCCTAAGAACTGAGGCCATCGAACGAGTGCAAGCGCCGTTAGTTATGGACGTATTCGCTATCGATGCCATGACTGAGATGCTGCAGTCCCCTTTGACATTTCTCAGCTATGTTAACCGACGTGCCAGCTATACCGACCAGCTCATGGCGTCGCAGGAGTTGACCATTCTTGGCTATCACCTAACGAAAAACCTCTGGGTACAGCCTGACATCGACATGGTGCAACTAGGGCTGCCCTGTACCCATTACTCTTGCTGGACATTATTTCGACGCGTCCGCATCTGCTCGGCCAGTTCATAGCCAAACGTGCCGTTCGACAGCCGTTCATAGCCGCGCCACATGATCTGATGACC
>LXNI01000237.1_pt1 | contig 70073 bp, 56 predicted proteins | sample 809091 | NCBI WGS metagenome assembly LXNI01 (sample SAMN04870527, study PRJNA318959) | sponge metagenome | biome: 01000161; feature: marine sponge reef; material: water | host: Sarcotragus foetidus | place: Greece: Milos, Mediterranean Sea | collected 2013-05-29 | depth 5-7 m
TCCCGATGATGGTAACCTCTTCCATGTGGATGCCTCCTCCCTCAGATGGTCGACTCAGTCGCTTCAGTACCATCTTGGCACATTGCGATGCCGCCGGGAGGGGGCGTCCACTCCATCGGGGGTACTGGACCCTGACGGAAAACTGCCCCTGCGAGCCGGGAGCCAGCGACGCCTCCCCGCAACGGGCACTCTCGCTCTGGACGTGCGCGAAATGCCTGAAATGAAGCTGACCATTGTACCGCTGCAGTTCGAATGGGAGAATCCGTCACTCGCCGCTGCGGTGTCCAGGATGACCCTCAAGAGTCAGGCGCTTCAGTACATGGTGAATATGCTGCCCATCAGCGACCTCGATTTCTCGGTGCGAGAGACCATTCACGTGTCGGACAGCCGGACACGGCTCCTGCCCCTCGTCGACATGTTGCGATTGGCCGACGGCGATCCAGGATATTACGTGGGAATCATTCCGGCATCGGGGGCGGCGTATCTCGGAGGCAGGACGAGCCTCGCGGACACGACTGGATCGTCCATCGCGCACGAAGTGGGTCACAGCATGAGCCTGCTTCACGCACCCTGCAAGGCTCGCCAGTCAGTCGACCCGAACTATCCGCACGAGAGTGGCCGCACGGGTGCATGGGGGCACGACCCGGAAACCGGCAAGCTATGGAGTCCCCGGACCCCCGACGTGATGTCCTATTGTGCGTACCAGGCCTTCTGGATCAGCGACTACAACCACGTCAAGGCAATGGAGTACCGCCTTGCCAAAGAAGTAGCCGCCGCCCGATTGGCCGCGGATCGAAGCAGGGGGCCGTCATTGGTTCTCTGGGGCCGCACCGGCCCGAACGAAGTGACCCTAGAGCCGGCGGTCGTTGTGGACGCCGTCCCGTCCCTCCCGACGGGCAGCGGCCCCTACCGGATCGAAGGCCGCGGGGCCGGTGGAGCAATGATGTTCTCGCTGAGCTTCTCACCGATGATCCAGGCGGATGGCGGCGAGGAACACTTCGTCTTCACCTTGCCGGTCAACCCCGCATGGGCGGGATCCCTGACGAGTATCACCTTGTCGGGACCGAACGGCTCGGATCGGCTCGATGCGACTGTCCATCGGCCCATTGCGATCGTGACGAATGGGGTGACCGGACGGATCCGGAAGCTGCTGCTGGATTTCGACGCCGTGCCCGTGGCGGGACCGGGTGAGGAGGTAACGGTCAGCTACGGCCTGCCGGACGCGGTGCAGTTTACCATCGCGAGATGACCACCCGCTGGTCGGTGAAGAATGACACCGCGTCGCGTCCCTGTGCCTTGAGGTCGCCGTAGAAGGATTGTCGCGTTCCGCCGAAGGGGAAGAAGGCCATCGGCGCGGCCACTCCGATGTTGACCCCGATCATCGAGATCCCGGCGCGGTAGCGGAACTCCCGCGCGGCGCGTCCCGAGGTGGTGAAGATCGACGCGGCGTTGCCGTAGTGGCTCTTCGCCAGCATCTCGAGCGCGGCTTCCAGGCTGGGCGCGCGTGCCAGTCCGGCGACCGGGCCGAACACCTCTTCGCGGCCGATCGGCATCTCGGGTGTCACGTCCTCGAAGACGGTGGGGCCGACCCAGTGGCCGCGCGGGTAGCCCGGCACCTGCGCCCCGCGGCCGTCCATGAGCAGCCGCGCGCCGTCCCGTTCCCCCTCGTCGATGAACGCGGTGACGCGGTCGCGGTGCGCGCCGGATATCACGGGGCCCATGTCGACGCCGTCGTCGAGCCCGCGCCCCACCTTTAGCGACGCGGCGCCGTCCAGCACGCCCTCGCGCATCGGCCCGTAGGCGTCGCCCACCCCCACCACCACCGACCCCGCCAGGCAGCGCTGCCCCGCGGACCCGAACACCGAACTAACCACCGCCTCGGCCACCATCGCCGGGTCGGCGTCCGGCAGCACGATCATGTGGTTCTTGGCGCCGCCCAGCGCCTGCACCCGCTTCCCGGCCGCCCCGGCGCGCTCATAGATGATCTTCGCCACCTGGCTCGACCCCACGAACGACACCCCGGCCACGTCCGGGTGGTCGATCAGCGCCTCGACCGTCTCGCGGCGGCCGTGCACCACGTTCAGAACGCCCGGGGGCAGCCCCGCCTGCTCGGCGAGCTCCACCACGCGCTGGTGCGTGAGCGGGTCCTGCTCGCTCGGCTTGAGCACGACCGTGTTGCCGGCGGCCACCGCGTAGGGCCAGAACCAGAGCGGGATCATGACGGGGAAGTTGTACGGGGTGATCACCGCGAACACCCCGATGGGCTGTCGCACGGTCTCGCAGTCGACGCCGCGGGCGATGTCTTCGAGCGTGTCGCCCATCATCAGGGTGGGCATGCCGGCGGCGTGCTCGACGTTCTCGATGCCCCGCTGCACCTCGCCCCAGGTCTCGGCGAAGTTCTTGCCGTGCTCGCGCGAGAGTCGCACCGCGAGGTCGTCGTGGTGCTCGTCCAGCAGCGCCTTGAGGCGGAAGAATACGCGGGCGCGCTCCGGGACGGGGGTGCGGCGCCAGGCGGGAAAGGCGGCGGTGGCGGCCGCGACGGCGCGGTCGACGTCGGTCCCTCCCGAGACGGGAACGGCGCCAAGGGTCTCGCCGGTCGCCGGGTCCGTGACGGCGAGTCTCTCGCAGGCGTCCCCTGGTGACCACTCACCGGCTATGTAATTGGCCACGAGGCCGTGTGGGGTGGTCATCGTCCTACCCCCCCTTCGCCATTGAAACGATGTGCTCGTACTCGGCTTCGGCGACCGGCTGCACGGAGAGGCGGCTGCGGTTCACCAGGACCATTTCGGCAAGCTCGGGGGTCGCGCGGATCTGCGGGAGGCCCACCTCTGCCGCGAACTTTTCGATGAAGCGGATGTCGACCATGAACCAGCGGGGGGTTTCCTCGGTGGCCTTGGGATCGTGGTACTTGTTCGAGGGGTCGAACTGGGTGAAATCGGGGTAGGACTCGCGGCAAACCTCGGCGATGCCGGCGACGCCGGGGGGCTTGGCGTTGGAGTGGTAGTAGAGGACGCGGTCGCCGATTCGCATTTTGTCGCGCATGAGGTTGCGGGCGGCGTAGTTGCGGACGCCGTCCCAGTGGGTGGTGCCGTCGCGCTCGAGGTCGTCGATCGAGTAGACGTAGGGTTCGCTTTTCATGAGCCAGTACTGGCGGGCCATGCGGTCGTTCTCCGGAAGGGGCCCGGCGGGGCCGTCTCGCGTTTGCGTTTATGAACCTGGGGCTTGCTGGATGGGCTCCGCGTACCGGGCCGGGGGCGCGGACACTGGCTCGATAAGGCGCGCGGCGACGTAGCCGGCACCGCCGTCGGGGAGCTGGACGCGGAACCACTCACCCGACGCGCCCAGGACTCGCAGTTGGTGGTCGGGGTCGAGTTCGCGCAGGACCTCGATCCGGGTTCCAGGGCCGGCCCGCAGGCGGATTCCGTCGTCGCGGGGACGGACGTCGGTGCCGAGGAGGGCTGTGGCCGCGGTGATTTCGGCCGGGCTGGTCCGGGCCGGCCCGAGCAGCGGGTAGGGGTCGATGGGGCCTTGGCCGCGGCGGTAGATCCCGTAGTGCAGGTGGGGCGGTGTGGTGCGGGCGTTGCCGGTGTTGCCGACGAAGCCGATGGTGTCGCCGCGCTTGACGAGCGCTCCGTCGCTGACGTGCTGGCTGTCGAGGTGCGCGTAGTAGACGCTGACCTCGCGGAGGGGGTCGCGGAGCCAGACCACCTTGCCGCCGAGGCGGGTCGTCCTCACCCGGCTCGCTCTGCCGTTCACGCTGGCCAGCACGGGGGTGCCCCGCCTCGCGAAGATGTCGACGCCGTGATGCTGGCGGCGGCCTCCGTCCCGCGCTGCACCGAAGAAGCTCTGGATCGACCCTGTGCCGTGACCCTCGACGGGGAAGGCGAAGGCGGCATCGTCGCCCAGCATTACCCGATAGGTCCCTCCGCGGAGGAGTTCGGGCTGGACGCGCAGGACGAATTCGCCTTCCCGAAATGGGTCCTCGTGGCTGAAGACGCGCGTCAGCGAGTCCGTGGAGAACACCGGCCTCGGCGGGTCGCTCTCGTTGTTGGGAAGGCGAAACAGGTCGATGAAGAGGCGCGTGTCGTGCTCCGACTCCAGCGAGACCGCGAATACCAGCTTGCGGCCGCGCGGGATGTGGATGCGGTAGGCCACCGCCGAGGGATCCTCCGGCGTGATGTAGCCTTCCTCTTCGAAGGGAGGCGTGACGGTGACGGGGTTTTCGAGCGCGTCCCGGCCGGCCGACTCCCACTCCCTGCCGAGCGCTGTTTCGGCGAGCCCGGCCGCGGCGAGCGAGGCACCGTACGCTTCATGCGGAGTGAGGGCGCGGAATTGATCCTGCACCTTTTCGACCTGCTCGCAGGCGCTCAGCACCCCCAGCGCGGCGAGCAGGCCGGCCGACTTCCACCCGGGTCGGTTTCGCGCGCGGGCTGCGGTCGGCGGACGGCCCCGTCCCACCTGTCCACGGGCTCCCTGGGCCCTCGGAGTGCCCTCTGCGGCCGTCGCGCGCGCCAAGGGCCTGCTACGCCGGCCCGGCAGCCCTGACCGCCGCGGACGCACTGCCCGCGAAGCGCTCGAAGTTGCTCTTGAACATCGCCGCGAGCTCCGCCGCGGCCGAGTCGTACTGGTTGCCGTCGGCCCAGGTTCCGCGCGGCAGCAGCACCTCGTCCGGGACGCCCGGAACCCGGCCGGGAACCCGCAGCCCGAAGACCGGGTCGACCGTGTGCGGGACATTGTCCAGGTGGCCCTCGAGGGCGGCGGCGAGCATCGCGCGGGTGTAGGACAGCTTCATGCGGCTGCCGACGCCGTAGCGACCGCCCGTCCAGCCCGTGTTGACCAGCCAGACCCTGGCGTCGTGGGCGCGCGTCTTCTCGCCGAGGAGGTCGGCGTAGACGGTTGCGGGCCGCGGCAGGAAGGGCGCCCCGAAACAGGCGCTGAATGCCGCGCGCGGCTCGGTCACGCCGCGCTCCGTCCCGGCCACCTTGGCCGTGTAGCCCGACAGGAAGTGGTACATCGCCTGCGCCGTGTCCAGGCGGGCGATCGGAGGCAGCACCCCGAAGGCGTCGGCGGTGAGGAACACCACGTTGTCCGGATGCCCGCCCATGCCCGACGGCACCGCGTTGTCGATGTAGTGGATCGGGTACGAGGCGCGGGTGTTCTCGGTGATTTCGGCCGAATCGTAGTCGATTTCGCGGGTGCGCTCGTCGAGGATGACGTTTTCGAGGATCGTGCCGAACATGCGAGTCGCACGGTAGATGTCCGGCTCGCCCTCCGGCGAGAGGCGGATGGTCTTCGCGTAGCAGCCGCCCTCGAAGTTGAAGACGCCGTCGGCGCTCCAGCCGTGCTCGTCGTCGCCGATCAGCTGCCGGTGCGGGTCCGCCGACAGTGTGGTCTTGCCGGTTCCCGAGAGGCCGAAGAAGAGCGCTGTGTCGCCCTGGGCTCCGATGTTGGCGGAGCAGTGCATGGGCAGGACGCCCCGGGCCGGCAGCATGAAGTTCAGCGCCGAGAAGATGGACTTCTTGATCTCGCCGGCGTACGAGGTGCCGCCCACCAGCACGACCCGCTCCGTGAAGTTGACCACGATGAATGCGCCGGAATTGGTGCCGTGACGGCGGGGGTCGGCCTGCATCGACGGGGCGTGGTAGACGATGAAGTCGGGTTCGAAGCCCTCTTCCTCGCCGGGATCCAGCCGCAGGAACATGTTGTAGGCGAAGAGGTCGTGCCACGGACTCTCGGAGACCACGCGGACCTTGATGCCGTAGCGGGGATCGGCGCCGGCCTTGGCGTCCCGCACGTAGAGATCGGTCCCGTTGAGGCGGTCGATGATCTCGGACTTGAGGAGGGCGTAGTGTTCCTCGGCGATGGGGACGTTGACGTCGCCCCAGTCGATCAGGCCGCTCGAGCCCACTTCGCGAACCGCGAAACGGTCGTTCGGCGAGCGGCCGGTATGGGGAGCCGTGAGCGTGACGAGGCCACCGCCGTGTGCCAGTCTTCCGGTTCCCAGCCGCAGGGTCTCTTCATATAGCTCCGCGGGCGCGAGGTTCCGGCGAACCAGACCTCTCGGGTTCAATCCCTCGCCGCGCAGAGCGGTCATCGGTGCTTCTGCAACAAGCATTCTCGTAATTCCGTGATTCGGGGTTTGCGGGTCAGTCCGCTGCGGCGCCTCTTGCGTCCGCCAGCCTGTTAATTTGACTGTGCGGCGTCCGTGCGTCTACCGACGCGATTCCGATCAGGTGCACGACCTCCAGCAGCGAGCTTCCGCGCTGCAGGACATGAACCGGCTTGTCCATGCCCAGGAGGATGGGACCGATGACTTCCGCATTGCCCAGCTGGCTGATGAGCTTGTAGCAGGCATTGGATGCGCTCAGGGTCGGGAAGACCAGGACATTGGCCGGCCCGGTGAGGTCGCTGAAGGGGTAGGTCTGCGAAATGATGCGCTCGTCCACCGCCACATCCGCCTGCATCTCCCCGTCCACCGCGAGCCCCGGCGCCAGGCGCTTGACCCACTTCACGGCTTCCCGAACCTTCGCGGCCTCGGGGTGCCGCACCGACCCGAAGTTGGAGAAAGACAGCATGGCGATCCGGGGCTGGATCCCTAGATCGCCCACGAACCTCGCGGCGGAGATGGCGATCTCGGCAAGCGTCGCCGGGTCCGGGTCGATGTTGACTGTGGTGTCGGCAAAGAAGAGCGGATCGCGGTCGCGGAAGGCGACGATGTGGAGCCCGGAGACCCGGTTCACGGTGGGTGCCGTACCGATGACCTCGAGCGCCGGCCTCAGGATCTCGGGATAGTTGGAATCGATTCCGGCGACCATCGCGTCCGCGTCCCCCGCACGCACCATCATCGAGGCGAAGTAGACCGGCTGATAGGCGCGTGCTCGGGCTTCGGCGAGGGTCAGTCCCTTGCGCGCGCGCCGCCGGTAGAACTCGTCCGCGTACGCGTATCGCTTGCGCTCCATCGAGGGCGGGTGGATGCACTCCACGCCGTCCAGCTCGATCCCCAGTTCGGCGGCGCGATGGTGGATCTTGTCGGGGTTGCCGATCAGGACGATGCGAGCGGTTCCCTCCTGCACGACCTGCGCCGCCGCGCGCTGCACGCGCTCGTTGTAGCCGTCTGCCAGGACGATGCGGGCGGGCTCCTTTCTCGCCCGGCCAAGGATCCTGCGCATCGCCTCGCGCCCGGGCCCCAGGCTGGCCTCGAGCTTGTGCCGGTACTCCTCCAGATCGAGCGACGTCCTGGCCACGCCCGAATCCATGGCCGCCTTGGCCACCGCCGGCGCCACATGCAGGAGAACCCTGGGATCGAACGGCTTCGGGATCAGGTAGTCCGGTCCGAATTCGAAGGCGTCGTCGCCGTAGGCCTTGAGCACCGATTCAGGCACGTCGTCGCGGGCCAGTTCGGCCAGCGCCCGGGTTGCGGCGAGCATCATTCGCTGGTTGATCGTCCGTGCCCTGACGTCGAGCGCCCCGCGGAAGAGGAACGGGAAGCCCAGCACGTTGTTGACCTGGTTGGGATAGTCCGAGCGGCCGGTGGCGATGATCGCGTCGTCGCGGACCTCGGCGACCTCCTCGGGCGTCACCTCCGGGTCGGGATTCGCAAGGCCGAAGATGATCGGACGGGGCGCCATCGATGCCACCATTTCGGAGGTGATCACACCCTTTGCCGACAGGCCGATGACCACGTCGGCTCCGTCCATCGCCTCCGTCAGCGTGCGCTCCGGCCGCGCGGTGGCGAAGGGAAGCTTGTACTCGTTCATCCCCTGCTCGCGGCCTTCATGGATCACCCCGGCCCGGTCGACCATGAGCATGTTCTCCGCCTTCACCCCGAGGCGCAGGCAGTGACGGGCGGTGGCCAGCGCAGAGGCTCCGGCGCCGCTGAAGACGACCTGGGCATCGCCGGCGTCCCGTCCCGAAATCTCGAGGGCGTTGAGCAGCGCGGCCCCGGCGATGATCGCCGTGCCGTGCTGGTCGTCGTGAAAGACGGGGATTTCAAGGGTCTTCCGCAGCGTTTCCTCGATGAGGAAGCACTCCGGGGCGCGAATATCCTCCAGGTTGATCCCACCGACCGTCGGCTCGAGCAACTGACAGAAACGGATGACCTCGTGAGGGTCTTCCGTGCCGATTTCGATGTCGAAGACGTCGATCCCCGCGAATTTCTTGAAGAGGACGCCCTTGCCCTCCATGACCGGCTTCGCCGCCATCGCCCCGATGTTCCCAAGCCCGAGCACCGCCGTGCCGTTGGAGACGACGGCTACCAGGTTGCCGCGCGCCGTGTATAGAAAGGCCGACTCCGGATCGTGATGGATGGCCATGCACGGTTCGGCCACGCCGGGACTGTACGCCAGGGTGAGGTCCCGCTGGGTCGCGACGGGCTTGGTGGGAACGACTTCGATCTTCCCCGGGCGGCCTTCCGCGTGATATTCAAGCGCGTCGCTGTCAAATGTCGGCAACGATAAGTCTCCCATGTTGTGATGCTGATCGAGCAAGTGATCCTACCGGAGACGCCGAATGCGCGTCAATCGCCAGCCCTGAAGCGTCGCCAACCCTTTGCCGGGCTTCACGGTCTAATCATCTTCACAGGAACCCCGACAGGTGTCCGCCGCGTCCCGGCTCGCCCCCTGCCCGCAACGGCCTCACACAGATGACGACATGACCGCCTCCACCGTCCTTCGGGCGGTCCTCGCAGCAGCGCTATGGTCTGCAGCGGCAGAGAGAGCGGCTATCGCACAGGAACCGACCCCCGAGCCGGAACGGCGAAGCAGTTGTGAGGGGGCGGTCATCACCCACGTCTTTGTCGACAACCACTCGATCTTCGAGACCCCTCCGGCGGATTCCGCGGGAGAGCCGGGCGCGATGAGCACCTTTGCCAGGTGGGTCGTCAATCGCGTGCATGTGCGGACCCGGAGCAGCTTCATCGAGGACGAGGTGCTGTTCAGGGCGGGTGACTGTTTCGACCCGCTGCTGCTCGAGGAATCCGAGCGCATTCTCAGGGCCCTGCCCTTCATCGATGAGGCGCATGTGTATTCGGTGCCCGTGGGCGAAGACGAGGTCCACGTCGTCGTCGTCACCCGGGACGACTGGTCTCTGAAGCTCGATGTACGCCCCGAATGGGACGATCAATTGCGAATCACGCACGTCAGCGCGACCGAGGAGAACTTCCTCGGTACGGGGACCCTCTTCGGAGTCTATCTCACCAACCGCGACGAGCAGCGCGACCTCGGGGCGCAGCTTCGTACCGAGCGGCTGGCCGGCACGCGCCTCGACGGGCAGATCGCTGGCGGGCGGACGCGCACCGGTGTCTTCTTTACGGAATCCATCGCTTATCCCTTTGTCGGTGAGGTCGGGCAGTGGGCGTTCATCGAGTCGTTCGCCCTGCGCGAGGATCTCTTCCGCTACGCCGCGCCCGCCGACGCCTCATTCACCAACGCCAGTCTGCCCATCCAGACCCGGTACGCGGAGGTGACGCTGGGTCGCCGCCTCGGGACCCCCGGCAACCTGACCGTACTTGGCGGGGGGCTGTCCTGGGAGGACGTCCGCTTCGAGCGGTTTCCGGGCGGCGTCGAAGTTGTGTCGGGGTTCGACTTCTCCGAGCGAATGGAGGCGGATTCCGCAACGGTCGAGGCCATCCGGCCCCACGTCATGCCCAGGAAGGGCGCGTATCTGAATGTCCTGGCGGGCAAGCGCAACATTCGCTTCATCACGCGGCGCGGTCTGGATGCGATTCGCGGCGAGCAGGACATTCGCGTGGGGACCCAGGTGCTCCTGGCCCTGGGGACATCGCTGACCAGTCGGACCTCGACCCTCGGCAGCGATGGCCGCGAGATCCATGGCCGTCTTGGATTGTTCGCCGGCGCCGCCGGGCGGAGTTGGGTCTTCAACACGGAGTTGCTCGTCGAAGGCGCACGTTTCCGCCCGGACGGCGCGGACAGCGGCGATTACCAGGATCTTCTGGGCGAGTTCGAAGCCTACCTCTACTGGCATCCCGGTGAGACCCGGCGACACACCTTCGTCATGGGTGTGTCCGGGGCGGGTGGATGGAACGGCACACTCCCGTTTCAGCTGACTCTGGGAGGCCCGTTCGGCGTGCGCGGATACGACCGCGAGGACCTTCCATCGGCGCAGCGGATCGTCATCAACGTGGAGGACCGAATCACGCTGGACGGGCCCTTCAGCGATGTCTTCGATCTGGGGATCACCCTGTTCGCGGATGCCGGAGCCGGTTGGCGCGGGGACGTTCCATTCGGCACCGACTCGGGCCTGCGCGGTTCGGTCGGCGCAGGGCTGCGCATGGCCTTCCCGTCCGGTGCGCGCAATGTGGTGCGTCTCGACTTCGCCGTCCCGGTCGAGGAAGACTGGCTCAAGAGCCGCCAGTTCCGAGTCGGCTACGACGCCGTGAGCCTTCTGAGCGCCTTTGGCAACTGGCAGGTGCGCCGCAGCCGCTCGGCCGGACCCGCCTCGGCCTTCCTCGGTTCGCGGTAGCGTCCAACCGGATTCCGAGCGCGGTGTCGTACGAAAACAATTGACTTGGAACCGGTCCGGGCATAAACTGGTTGTCCCTTACCGCTCTGTGGGGCCGCCGACGAGGGAGGTTTCGTCCTTCGTTGGCGCACGCTTCCGGATCCGGTGAGTGCAATGCGATACGATTCACCCTTTCAGGAGGACGGCATTGTTCGCAGCCTCGCGCGGTCTCGATTCCTTCGATCAGTATCTACAGGATGTAGAACGCTATCCACTCATTTCGGACCCCGAGGAGGAGCGAGCACTCGCGCGAAGAGCTCGAACGGGCGATAAGGAGGCGGCGGAACGTCTCGTTACCGCCAACCTCCGTTTCGTGATCTCGTATGTGAAGAAGTACCAGGGCCGGGGCTTGGGGCTTGCCGAACTGGTTTGCATCGGCAACGAGGGGCTGCTGAAGGCGGTCAAGAAGTTCGATCCCGACAAGGGCGTCAAATTCATCTCCTACGCGGTCTGGTGGATTCGGCAGACGGTGCTGCAGGCGTTGGCCGAGCAGACCCGTTCGGTCCGCATCCCGCTGAACCAGAATTCCAACCTCGCACGCCTGGCGCGCACCAACACCGCGCTCACTCAGCAACTCGGCCGCACCCCGACCGACCAGGAACTCGCTCAGGAAATGGGTGAGCCCCTCGATACGGTTCGGGCACTGCGCCGAGTCGCTGCCACCGAGCTGAGCCTCGACGCTCCCCTCGACCGGGGCGACCGCGACAGCGCCAGCTTCGGAGAGCGCTTCGCCGGTGCCGAGGGCACCGAAATCGAGGAGGACGTGGAGGCGGTGGCGCGCCGTCACTACCTCGAAACCATGTTCGACAGCTACCTGACCGAGCGCGAGCGCAAGATCCTCTACCTGTACTACGGGCTCGACGACGGCGAAGAGCGAACTCTCGAGGAGATCGGTTCGCTTCTCGGCGTGACCCGCGAGCGCATCCGCCAGATCCGGAACCGGGCCTTCGAGAAGCTCCGCGACAGTCCGCAGGGCGACTCGCTCTCCGGTTTCTGGACCACGAACTGACTCCGGGCACGGATCAAGCCACCGCGGCCCGCGGGGTCAGCATCACCATTTCCCGGGCGCGCACCTCCGCCGTGGGAATGGTGACCCCGTCGCGCTCGTAGGAGTCGTACTGCAGGTATCCTTCCACAAAGAGCTTGTCTCCCTTGGAGACGTACTCTTCGGCCACCTGCGCCAAACGGCCCCACAGATTGACCCGGTGCCAGTCGGTGCGTTCCTCGGCGTCGTCGCCGCCGGTGCGCCAATTGGTTGCAAGCGAGATGCGCGCCACCTTCACCCCTGCACTGGTGACGCGCACATCGGGGTCGCTTCCGACATTCCCTACCAGGATGATCTTGTTGACTGAACGGCTCACGGAATCGAACCTCCGTTTCGGTTGGTGGATTGGTTGTTCATGGGCGCACAAGTGTGGGCCGAACGGAGGGGCGTTCCAATAGCTGGATGGGACTGATTCGTGGTCAGCCCTTGCAGTCGTACCAGGTCCTGCCGGTGCCGACATCGACCCTGAGCGGAACATTCAGCTCCAGGGCGGACTCCATGACATTCACCACCGTGTCCGTGAGATCCGCCACGCGCCCCTCCTCCACCTCGAAGACGAGTTCGTCGTGGACCTGCAGGAGCATTCTCGCGCCGGGGCCGTCCCCAACCACCTTGCGAACTCGAATCATCGCAACCTTGATCAGGTCGGCTGCGGTGCCCTGGATCGGCGTGTTCTGCGCCACCCGTTCGCCGAACTGGCGCACGTTCCACGCCCTGGCCCGCAGCTCGGGGATGTACCGCCGCCTCCCCAGCAGCGTCTCGACGTAGCCCGATTCCCTGGCCTGCGCGACCTGTTCGTCCAGAAAGCGCCGCACGCCCGCGAAACGCTCGAAATACTGCGCGATGAACCGCTTCGCGTTGTCCATCGAAATGCCCAGCTGCCTTGCCAGCCCGAAGGGCCCCTGACCGTAGAGCGTGGCGAAATTCACCGTCTTGGCCTGGTTGCGCATGCCGCCCGTGACCTCCTCCACCGGCACGTCGAAGATCACCGCCGCGGTCTCCCGGTGGACGTCCTTGCCCTCCTTGAACGCCCGCACGAAGACCTCGTCGCCGGAGAAGTGGGCCAGGATCCGAAGCTCGATCTGGGAATAGTCCGCGGTCACCAGCATCGAACCCTCGGGAGCCGTGAAGCCGCGCCGCACCTCCCGGCCCACCGAAGTGCGGATCGGGATATTCTGGAGATTGGGGTCCGAGGATGACAGACGGCCGGTCGCCGCAACCGCCTGATTGAAGGTCGTGTGGATCCGCCGCGTATCCGGATTGACCAGCGAGGGAAGCGCGTCCACATAGGTGTTGCGCAGCTTCTCCAGCTGGCGGTAGTCCATCATCAGGCTGGGCAGCCGATGCCCCTGGATCGCCAGCTCCTCCAGCACGGAGGAATCTGTCGACGGTCCCGTCTTGGTGCGCTTCACCACCGGCAGTCCCAGACGCTCAAAGAGGACCTCCCGCAGCTGCGGCGTGGAGTTGATGTTGAACTCGGTGCCCGCGACCCGGTAGATGTCGTCGCGGATCAGCCGCAATTCGTCGCCCAGGCGCCGGCTCATCGCGGCGAAGAACCCAGCGTCGATGCCGATGCCATTCATTTCCATGTCGGCCAGTACCGGGATCAGCGGCATCTCCAGCTCCAGAAAGAGCCTCTCCAGCCCCTGTGAAGCCATCTGACCCTCAAAGCGATGCCAGAGCCTCAGAGGCACCTCCACCTGCTCACAGGCGAACGCAAGCGCCTCGCTGGCTGCGATGTCCCCGTATTGCCGCCGGTTCTTCCCCGTGCCGATCACCTTCGCAATGGGCGTGAGTTCCCGGCCCAGAAGGTCGGATGAAAGAGCGCCCAGTTCCTTGCGGCGGCGTCCCGGATCCAGGACATAGGACGCCACCAGCACGTCCTGGAGGGAGCCGGCCAGATCGAGCCCGGCGCGGCGGCAGGCGATCAGGGAACGCTTGAGGTCATGCCCCACCTTCGCGATCCCGGGATCGGCCAGCACCTCGCGAATCGGCTCGAACGCTTCGCTGCCCAGCGCCGGCAGGTTCGGCGCGGGAGCGTCGTCCATGTCGCCCAGCTCCAGCGACATCGCGGCCTCGTGTGCGACCGGGAGGTAGTAGCACCGCCCCGGCTCGGCTGCGACGGCCACGCCGGCGACCTCTCCGCGAATGGGGTCCAGTGTCCTGTTCAGGACCGCGACCGCCATCACGCCCGCTTCCCGGCAGGCCCGGGCGATCGCGGCGAGCTCCCCAGGATCGGTGACCAGGATCTGTTCCGCGACCGCCCGCTCGGCCTCTGCCGCTCCCCCGCCATCCGCCTCCTCGAGGCGGTCCAGCAGGGTGCGAAACTCGAGGTCGACGTACAGCGCACGCAGCCGTTCGTTGTCCGGCGCCGAGACGCGCAGCTCCTCAAGATCCGCGTCGAGCTCCAGGTCCGTGCGGATCGTCACCAGCTGCTTGGAGAGGAGCACTTCGTCGCGGTACGCCTGCAGCGACTCCCTGGCGCGCTTGGCCTTGATGTCCCCCGCGTGGGCCAGCACCTCCTCGACCGTCCCATACTCCGTGAGGAGCTTCTGTGCCGTCTTGGGCCCGATCCCCGGCGCCCCGGGCACGTTGTCCGAGCTGTCCCCCACCAGCGCCAGGTAGTCCACCACCCGGCCCGGCTCGACTCCGAACTTCTTCCGGGCCGCCCCCGCATCCACCCACTGCTGCCCGACCCCGTGCGGCCCTCCGCGCCCCGGGTTCAGCAGGTGCACGCCATCTCCCACGAGCTGGAAGAAGTCCTTGTCACCGGAGACGATCACCGCCTCGAGCCCGGCTTCCACCGCGCGCGCCGCCAGGGTGCCGATCACGTCGTCCGCCTCCCACCCCTCCACTTCGATCACACGGTCCCCGAATGCCTCCACCAGCTCCCGGATGCGGGGAAGGCTGTCGCGCAGCTCCCGCGGCATCTTCTCGCGGGTCGCCTTGTAGTCGGGGTACAGCTCCTCGCGGTGGCTGCGGCCCGCGTCGAAAACGACCGCTATGTAGTCCGGCTGGTGCTCGGCCCGAATAGCGTACAGGAAGTTCGCGAAGCCGAAGGGTGCCGACGTGTTCTCCCCTCGCGCGTTGGTGAGGGGACGATGGATGAAGGCGAAGTACGACCGATAGATCAACGCATAGGCGTCGATCAGGAACAGTCGCGGTGCGTTCTTCGCCGGGATGTCCATGATGATGGGCGCCGCCCCGGACGGTGCCGTGGCTGCTGGAGCACCCGGCGGACCGAACGAATTGTCAGGCGCGACTTACATTCGCCGCCTGTGGCCCACGGTCCGTGTCGCGGACTTCGAATTCAACCTCGTCGCCCTCGGCGAGGGTTCGGAAGCCTTCTCCCTGAATCGAGCTGAAGTGAACGAAGACATCGCTGCCCGCCGGGCGCGCGATGAATCCGTAGCCCTTGGAGTCGTTGAACCACTTAACAGTCCCTCTCGCCATTCCCGCATTCCTCCGCAATAACTGATGATGGTGCTCCGCGGCCGTCTCCCGGCCCAATCTGGCCGAGTTGCCGCGGCTCCATGATGGCGACAGGTGGCTCGGGGCGTCAAGGACCGCCGTAGAGCCAGCGGTACAGTGCACGGTTCCGCACCACGTTCTTGACGTATCCGCGCGTCTCTACGAACGGGATCCGCTCCGTGAACCGATGCGGGTCCTCTGCCTCGGGAAAACGCCTCCACCGGTTGGCACGGGTCGGGCCCGCGTTGTAGGCCGACAGGACTATGGGGATGTCGCCGTCGTAGCGCTCCATCAGGTCCGCCAGGTACCGGGTGCCCAGGTGGACATTGACCTCGGCGGTCCTGAGCGACTCCGTGCGATAGCCGCGGGGCCCGAGCGCGCGCGCCAGCTGTCTGCCGGTCGCCGGCATGACCTGCATGAGACCGATGGCGCCCGCCGAGGATCCGATCGCCGGGGCAAAGGCGCTCTCCTGCCGGATGAGTCCGGCGACAAGGTAGGGATCCAGCCCCAGCTCCTCCGCCCGCGAAGTCAGCAGAGCGCGGAACGGGAAGGGATACACGACTTCCAGCAGCGCTCTACTCCACTCCTCCCCTCGCCCCCTCAGCTCCAGTCCCAGACGGATGCCGTCGATCGCGCGACCGCTGTCGATGAATGCGCGCGCCAGCCCGAGCATGAGTTCCGTCGAGTCCCACGCCGCGGCTTTCAGAGAGGCTACGTGAGCCTCGGCACCTTCCTTCAGATCCGCCTCGTCGAGTGCCGCGAGGACCTCCAGGTCTCTGGACAGCCAATCGGGCAGGGGGGGCGGCGGACCCGTGATTGGCTCCAGAGGAAGCACCGGGATGGCGTCTTCCGCCCCCTCGGCGAGATGCGCGTAGTAGGAGAGGGGGCTCTCCGTCCGGAGGCGGTCCAACAGGTCGCTGCTGCCAGTGGTGTCGCCCGAGGCCCGCGCCGCATGCACGGCCCAGTAACTCGCCTCCTCCCAGCGGCGCCCATTGGGATACTTCTCCAGATAGTCCCGGAAGACCTGCGCCGCCTCGCGTGCCTCCCCCCGCGCAAGGTGGATCTGCGCCCAGCGCATCCTGGCCAACCCGGATCGGTCCGTATCGGACATCGTGGCGGCCCTTCCGTACGCCTCGATCGCCTGGTTGAGCCGGCCGGCATCCTGGTGGTCGTCCCCGCGGAAGAAGACGATGTCGACGGCTTGTGGCGACGAAGGGTACCGCTCGATCAGCCGCTCCTGCAGGATTCGCGAATCTCCGTGCCGTCCCTGGCGGGTTCGGATCGTGGCCCAGGCGCGCAGGGCGGCCGCACCCACAGCCTGGTCCTCCGATGCCTGGAGCTCGCGGTACACCTCCACCGCGCTCCCACGGTCTCCGCTTCCGTTGTACGCGCGAGCAAGGGCAAGCTTCTCGGACTCGGTGAGCACCGCCCCCCTCTGGATCGCCACCCTCCAGGCCAGCACCGCAGGTCCGAACTCGGCAGCGCGCCCGAAAGCCGTTGCGACCTGCCTGAGGATTCCGGGGCCCGAGTCTCTGGCGACCCGCCAGTGCGCGTTGGCGGCGGCCAGGGCTTCGCTCCCCGAGGTCGTCCGACGCAACAGGTCCTCCATGACGGCGACGGCGCCCGCGGAGTCGCCCAACGCCAGCCTGTACCGCCATTCCCTGGCCATTCGCCCCGTGCGAGCCCCGGCGGTCTCCTCGACAGTCCGGGCCTCGCGCAGCGCGTCCAGGGCGCGGGCGGTATCGCCGGAAGCCGCCCAGGCGTCCGCCTCGAGCAGCCATGCCGACCCGAGTGCAGGCGAATCCGCCATCAGCCCGACGAATCGCGAGACGTCCTCCGCGTGGCCTGCCTCGGCGAGGGTGCGGGCCGCCGCCAAAGCCGTCCATCCCGCCATCGTGGGAGACCGGGTGGAAAGCTCCTCGACCTGTACTACGGCTTCGTCATGCCGACCGTCCTCGACCAGCCGGCGAGCCAGGAAGGAACGGGCAATGAGGGCTTCGCGAGAATCCCCGGACGCCCCCGCGACGAAGTGCCGGAAGGCCTCTGCCGCGCCGTCGTCGTCCCCGGAAGCCCGGCGCGCCGCACCCAGCATGTACCAGAAACGCACCGGTGCCTGCGCCGTGTCGATTCCCCCTGCCGTGAGTGCCGCGACGGCTCCGTCCCAGTTCTTCCAACCTGCCTCGGCCTCGGCCAGAACCATCCGGTCCGCAAGCGCGACGGACTCCAACGGACCAAGGCTGCTCCTCAGTCCCAGGCTGGCCTTCCAGAACCGCCCCTCCGCCAAGTGCCGGCGCACCGAATCGGGGATCGCGCCGTCGGGCGCCGCCGCGGCTGTCTCCTGCCCCGCTACGGGACAAGACAAGGGGATGGCGACCCAGGCCACTGCCGTCAGCAACAGTGCGTGAGCCGCCATCCCCCAAGGGGTTGGCGCCCGGGGCGGGCTTCCCCGCCGAATGCTCTTCAAGCGGGGTCTCGCCACGGACGCCTTATGTGCGGGAGGTGATCAGTCCCCGGCGCCCTGTCCGGCCTGCATCGCGAAGAGGGCGTCGATCATCTTCTGCGCCGACTCCTCCATGTCGATGACCAGGTTGTCGATCCGGGACACGAAGTAGTTGTGGGCGATGCTCACCGGGATCGCGATCGCAAGCCCCGCGGCCGTCGTGGTCAGGGCGATCTTGATCCCGGACGCGACCGTGGTGGCGTCCACTTCGCCCGCCAGCTCGATGGCCTGGAAGGCAGCGATCATCCCCATGACCGTTCCAAGGAAGCCCAGGAGCGGCGCCACGTTGGTAAGCGTGGCCAGAACGACGAGACCGCTTTCGAGCTTCGACAGCTCGATCAGCCCCTGGTTTTCGATCGCCTTCATCACGCGATCCGTACCCTCTTCCTGACGCTCCAGTCCGGCGTGCAGGATGTTGGCGGCAGGTGAGTTGGACTCGCGCGTGACCTCCAGCGCTTCCTTGATCTGATGCTGCGACAGAAGCTCATCGACCTCGCGCAGGATGCGTCGGGTCGAACCGGCCTTGCGGAAGATGTCGAAGAACTTCCAGATGATCACCAGGACCCCGACAAGAAGACACAGACCCAGCGGATACCGCATGATGCCGGCGTCATCCCAGGACTGCATCATCTGCTCGGTGAAGGTGAGATCTGGTGCTTCCATGCCTGGAAGCTGGAGCAGTACGTCGAAGACGTGCATCAAGCTGGCCAAAGGAACCTCCTGCGGTCGATCCTGAGCTGATGGTAATCGGTTGGTCGCGCGACTCTGCGCGACTAACGAGTTTATGGGCCCCGAGGCCCGTGTCGCAACGGCTTGCCATAATGAGCAGGACCCTTGGGACTGTCAACCCTGACGCCCCAGCCGACGCCTCTCCCAGGCGGTGGGCCTCCGTCACCTGCGATCCACAGGCGCCTCATCGTCGCCACGTCCAGGCCCGCGAACCGTATCGCTTTTGGTAGTCTGCGGCCAGCGCCTCTTCGCGTTCCGTCATCCGGCCCTCCGCCCAGCACCCTCCCAGGCGGTGGGCCAGACCCGCGCTCAAAGCCTCCACCAGGCGGGCCCGGGGCGGGATATTGCCCAGTACCTCTTCGAGCGTGATGGAATGCAGCGGTTGCGCCAAACCGTTGCCGCCCTTGCCGTTCTGCTTCCCGCTCTCCTGTCTCGCGGTGTGCTGCCAGGAATCGCTCGCGCGCTGGGCCGCAGCCCCCGTCCCCGCGAACAGCGAACTCTGGTCGGCGACCAGGAGCAGCGAGCCGTGCTGCAGAACGGCCTGTCCGATCCGTACCTGCGCGCTGCCCACCACCTTGCGGCCGGCAACGACGACCTCTCCCTCCGCCGGCTCCAGGAAGCAGGGGCCCGCATCCGGCGGGAGCGCTCGGCCCGATGCCGCATTGGCGTCCACCCCCAACCTCTGCAAGCCATCCACCAACCCTTCGTTGATTCGCCGGTAGGCGCGTCGCGGGCCGCCGTGGGTCCTGGCCGGCAACACCACCGAATAGGTCAGTTCGCGATCGTGGAGCACGGCGCGACCTCCGGTGGGCCTCCGCACCACTCCGATTTCCGGCCTGGAGCGCAGAAACCCCCGATAGTCGGCGGTAACCGGCTCGTTGCGCCCCAGGGAGAGCGTCGCGGGCGTCCAGCCGTAGAAGCGGACCGTAGCCGTTCCGGGACGAAGCTCCGCGGCCAGCGCGTGGTCGCGCGCCATGTTGGTTGCGCCCGGGAGCGCCCCGTCGACAAGGACTCGCCACGCGAGTTCCTCGTCCGGGTTCCGTCTCCCGCCCACGGCTTCAGGGGGCGAAGACATCTCCCGCTTCCATCACCTGAACTGTCGCCGTGTCTCCGACCAGGTCCCGGAAGCGCTCCGGATCCTGAGCGATCAGCGGCCAGGTGTTGTAGTGGATCGGCACGACGACCTGCGGCTCGATGAACCCGGCAGCCGTGGCTGCGTCCTCGGGGCCCATGGTGAAGTTGTCTCCGATGGGCAGGAGCGCCACGTCGACCTTGCCGCGCAGGAGCTGCATGTCGAGTAGCAGCGCGGTATCGCCGGCGTGGTAGACACGTTTTCCGTCCAGCTCCATGAGAAAGCCGCCCGGCACAGTCGTGAACTGTCCGGTGGTGTCGCCGTGGACCTGTCCGCCGTGCAGCGCAGCCGTCATCTTCACGCGCCCGAAGGGAAAATCGTAGCCGCCGCCGATGTGCATCGGGTGGCCGTTGGCGATGCCCTGCGTCTCGGCGAAGGACACGATCTCGAAGGTGGAGATCAGGGTGGCGCCGGTCTCCCGGGCCAGCGGAATGGCGTCGACGAAGTGATCGAAATGCCCGTGGGTGCAGAGGATGTAGTCCACCGGACCCACGTCGGCGCGCTTCACGTCCGAGGTGGGGTTGTCGTCGAAGAAGGGGTCGATGACGAGCCGGGTCCCGTCATCCATCTCGACGGTAAAGGTCGACTGCCCGTGAAACGTCAGTTTCGCCACTTGGGTGTTCTCCTCGCGTCAGCTGTGCGTCGGTCCGGCCTCAGTCCTCGGCCTGGACTTCGGCATAGGCTTCGATGGGGGCGCAGGTGCATATCAGGTTCCGGTCGCCGTGGGCGTTGTTCACGCGGCCGACATGCGGCCAGAACTTGTGGTCCCGCAGCCACGGAGCGGGGAACGCCGCCTGTTTACGCGTGTATCCGTGGACCCAGGCGTCGGCCGTCACCGCGTGCGCCGTGTGCGGGGCGTTCTTGAGCGCGTTGTCCTGCCGGTCCTGCAGGCCCAGTTCGATCTGCTCGATCTCGGCCCGGATCGAAATCAGCGCCGCGCAGAAGCGATCCAGCTCCGCCTTCGACTCGCTCTCGGTGGGCTCGATCATGATCGTCCCGGGGACGGGGAATGCGATGGTCGGCGCGTGGAACCCGTAGTCCATCAGGCGCTTCGCCACATCCTCCTCGGTGATGCCGGTGATCTTCTTCAGCGGGCGGATGTCGATGATGAACTCGTGGGCCACCCGGCCGCTCCCGCTTCCCCACCAGTAGAGGACCTCGAAGTGATCCTCCAGGCGCACGGCCATGTAGTTTGCGCTCAGGATCGCCGTCCGGGTGGCCTCGGTGACGCCGTCGCGGCCGAGGAGCGCGATGTACGCCCACGAGATGAGCAGGATGCTCGCGCTGCCCCAGGGCGCCGCCGACACGGGACCGATCGCGGCATCGCCGCCGGTCGGCACTACGGGGTGGCCGGGAAGATACGGCGCCAGTTCGGTTGTCGTGCAGATCGGCCCCATGCCCGGTCCGCCGCCCCCGTGGGGGATGGCGAAGGTCTTGTGGAGGTTGATGTGGATGACGTCCGCACCGTAGTCGCCGGGGCGGCACAGTCCCACCTGCGCGTTCAGGTTGGCGCCGTCGAGGTAGACGTAGCCGCCGTGCCGGTGCACGATGTCGCAGATGTTGCTGATCTCCTCCTCGAAGACGCCGTGGGTGGACGGGTAGGTCACCATGACTGCCGCGAGGCGTTCCGCGTGCTGCGCCGCCTTGGCCGCCAGGTCCTCCACGTCCACGTTCCCGCGTTCGTCGCAGCGCACCACCACCACCTTCATCCCCGCGAGCACCGCGCTCGCCGGGTTGGTGCCATGCGCCGAGGACGGGATCAGGCAGATGTCGCGGTGATGCTCGCCCTTCGCGTGGTGCCGGGCGCGGATCACCAGAAGGCCCGTGTATTCTCCCTGCGCCCCCGAGTTGGGCTGGAGGGAAACCGCCGGCAGACCGCTGATCTCGGCCAGCCATGCGCTGAGATCCGACACGATTTGCGCATACCCCTTGGCCTGGTCCAGCGGCGCGAAGGGGTGCAGCGTGCCGAACTCGGGCCACGTGACCGGCGTCATCTGCGTGGTCGCGTTCAGCTTCATCGTGCATGATCCGAGCGGGATCATGCTGGTGTTGAGCGACAGGTCCCGCGACTCCAGACGGTGGATGTAGCGCAGCATCTCCGTCTCGGAGCGGTACGAATTGAAGACCGGGTGCGTGAGGTAGTCGCTGGTGCGATGGAAGGGCGCCGGGTAGTCGCCCGGCTCGTGCGAGGCAGCCAGTCGCTCGGCATTCATCTCGGCGCCGAAGACGGCCAGGAGATCGTCCAGATCGCCCGGCACAACGGTCTCGTCGAGTGCGACGCCCACTGTGCCATCCCCGAAGTCCCGGAGATTGATCCGCCTTTCGCCGGCCCCGGCGAGCACCTTCTCCGCGGAGGCCGCCGGCCGCACGCGCAACGTGTCGAAAAAGGTCTTGTGGACGACCTCGTTGCCCGCCAACTCCAGGCCGAGTGCAAGCGTGGTGGCCTGCTTGTGAATCCGCTGGGCGATCCGCCGGATCCCCTCGGGTCCGTGATACACCGCATACATCCCGGCCATCACGGCCAGAAGAACCTGCGCCGTGCAGATGTTCGATGTGGCCTTCTCGCGACGGATGTGCTGCTCCCGGGTCTGCAGGGCCATGCGCAGGGCGGGATTGCCGTGCCTGTCGACCGACACCCCGATGATGCGCCCTGGAAGCTGCCGCTTGAACTTCTCCTGACAGGCGATGTAGGCCGCGTGGGGACCTCCGTAGCCCATCGGCACGCCCAGGCGTTGCGTGTTGCCCACGGCCACATCCGCGCCGAAGTCGCCCGGTGGGGTCAGCAGGGCCAGCGACATCAGGTCGGCAGCCACCACGACGTGGCTTCCCGCCGCGTGAGCCGCTTCGCAGAGGGCGCGATAGTCGTGCACCCCACCGTCGGTAGCCGGGTACTGCACAAGGGCCCCCAGGACATGGTGGTCTAAGGCGAAATCGGCACTTGGCCCGACTCGCACCTCGATCCCCAACGGCTCGGCGCGGGTCGTGACGACCCCGATCGTCTGCGGGTGGCAATCCTCCGCAACGAGGAACACGTGGCCGCGTCTGCGCCGCCCCTGCCCGTACAGCATCGACATGGCTTCGGCGGCAGCCGTCCCTTCGTCCAGGAGCGATGCATTGGCGATCTGGAGCCCGGTGAGGTCCATGACCGCCGTCTGGAAGTTGAGCAGCGCCTCCAGCCGGCCCTGTGCGATCTCCGCCTGATACGGTGTGTATTGTGTGTACCAGCCCGGATTCTCGAGGATGTTCCGCTGAATCACGCCGGGTGTGATCGTGCCGGAATACCCCATCCCCAGGTAGCTTCGCCAGACTTCGTTCCTGGCGGCGATTCCCCGGAGACGTTCGAGCAACTCCGCCTCCGGCACTCCTTCGGGGATATTCAGCGGCCTCCCGAACCGGATCGCGCCGGGCACGGTCTCGTCCATGAGTTCGTCAAGGCTCGTGCATCCGACGACCTGGAGCATTTCCTCGACATCGGTGTCACGCGGTCCCAGGTGGCGGGCCGCAAAGTCGGGGGGATGACTTATCGGTGTCGACATTTACTCCCCGATGTGCTCCGCGTAGTCGGCCACATCCATCAGCTCTTCCAACTCATCTGGGTCGTCGACGCGCAGCGAGATCATCCACCCCTCGCCATACGGGTCCGTGTTCACGAGGGAGGGGTCGTCGTCGAGTGCATCGTTGACGTCCACAACCTCGCCCGCGACCGGGCAAAAGAGGTCGCTCACGGCTTTCACGGCCTCGATCGTGCCGAACGTCTCCATCGGCGCGAAGCTCTCGCCGGGCACCGGCAATTCGACGTACACCACATCGCCCAGTTCGCCCTGGGCGTAGTCGGTGATCCCGACGAGAAAGACATCGGGCTCGTCCGTCTCCTTGAGGTATTCGTGTTCTGCCGTGTACTTGAGTCCATCGGGTATGTGAGACATTCGGCGTCTCCGCTGCGGTGTTTCGGAACTGCGTGTGGCTGGTTCGGGAGCGACAGAAAAAAAGCCGTCAAGGGCCAAGGCGTCAAGCGTGGCGGCAGCGGTTTCGCGCGCGTTTGGTCTGTTGGTTAGATTACCGACCTTCGGTGACGCTGGTGCATCCAGTCCGCCGAGAGTCATGGAACCCTGCCGAAAACTGCCGGTGTATGGAGAAGGTATGACCACCCTGGCCCATCCCCCCGCGCTGACAACGCTCAGTGAAGAGGAGGCGATGTTTCGCGATGCGGTTCGCGAATTCGCCCAATCGGAGGTCGCGCCCAGGGTCACCCGCATGGAATCAACCGGGGAGATCGATTCCGAACTGATCTCCCTCTTTTTCGAGCTCGGCTTCATGGGCATCGAAGTACCCGAGCACTACGGGGGCATCGGCAGCAATTTCTTTACCGCCGCGGTCGTCGTCGAGGAACTTTCGCGCGTGGATCCCTCGGTCGGCGTCCTGGTCGATGTCCAGAACACGCTGGTCAACAACGCCCTGATGACATGGGGATCGCAGGAGCAGCTCGGGCGGTTCCTCCCTAGGCTCACGTCGGGAACCGTGGGTGCCTACGCGCTCTCCGAAGCGGGCAGCGGTTCGGACGCATTCGCTCTTCTCACCCGCGCGGTTCCGGATGGTGACGACTGGGTCCTCAACGGACGCAAGATGTGGATCACCAACGGCGCCGAAGCCGGGCTCTACATCATCTTCGCCAACGTCAGCCCGGAGTTGGGCTACAAGGGGATCACGGCGTTCCTGGTCGATCGGGATACGCCAGGCTTTTCGGTCGGCAAGAAGGAGGACAAACTCGGCATTCGGGCGTCTTCCACCACCGAATTGGTTCTTGACGACGTGCGGGTAGCCGCGGACAACGTTCTGGGCGATGTGGGCCAGGGGTACAAGGTCGCCATCGAGACGCTCAACGAGGGGCGTATCGGGATCGGCGCGCAGATGCTGGGGCTGGCCCAGGGAGCCTTCGATCACACGGTGAAGTATGTGCAGGAGAGGGAGCAGTTCGGGCGTCCCGTCGCCGAGTTTCAGGGCGTGCAATTTCAGTTGGCCGACATGGCCACCGACATCGAGGCTGCGCGCCTGATGGTCTACAACGCGGCGCGGCTGAAGGATGGCGGGACCCGGTTCCTGCGGGAGGCCGCCATGGCCAAGCTCTATTCGTCCCGGATGGCCCAGAGGGTATCTTCACAGTGCATCGATTTGCACGGCGGATACGGCTTTACCCGCGAGTATGCGGTTGAGAAGTTCTATCGCGACGCCAAGATCGGGACGATCTACGAGGGGACCAGCAACATGCAGCTTCAGACCATCGCAAAGGACCTGCTCCGTGGCTGACCGGGCGAATCTGTCGCCCAGCGCGCCCGAGCGAAGGGAGATCATATGGGCGCAATAGGTATCCGGGAGATCCTTTTCGTGCTGGCCGTGCTGGTGTTGATTTTCGGCGCCAAGCGCCTGCCCCAACTCGCCAGCGGCCTGGGGTCGGGCATCCGCAACTTCAAGGGGTCGCTGCGAGCGGGCACCGAAGGCGATTCCGAAGACGGTGGCGACCGGGAGATCCAATAGTCCAGTCGATTCGGGGGCGGGCGGGGTGACTGACGGCACCCGGCGTCTGCCGGTACTCTTCCTTACCGTACTCGTCGATCTCGTCGGGTTCGGGATCGTTCTTCCGCTCCTTCCCCTCTACGCCCGCGACTTCGGTGCGGACGGCCTTCAGACGGGTCTGCTGGTCAGCATCTATTCGCTCGTCCAGCTGGTCATGGCGCCGATCTGGGGCCGGATCTCCGACCGGGTAGGGCGGCGTCCCGTCCTCATCCTCGGGCTCGTGGGCAGCGGGGCCGCGTACCTGGTGTTCGCGAGCGCCGGTTCGCTGGCCATGCTGTTCCTCTCCCGGATCGTGGGCGGGATCGGGGGCTCCACCATTCCCGTGGCACAGGCATACATCGCCGATGTGACTCCTCCGGCACGGAGAGCGGGCAACATGGGGCTGATCGGCGCCGCCTTCGGGCTCGGCTTCGTCATCGGCCCCATGCTGGGAGGGATCCTCTCGGGGGTGTCGCCCGGCGCCCCGACCGCCCCGGGCTACACCGCTGCCGCGCTTTGCGTCGCGAATGCGATCGCGGCCCTGTTCTTCCTGCCCGAATCGCGCCGGCCGGGGACCCCCGACAGAACCGAGCGGTTCAATCTCCGCACCTCGGTGGCCCGCGCCGCCTCGTCCCGGCAGATCCTCCTCATCCTCGGGACCTACCTGCTCATCACGATGGCCTTCGCCACCCTGCAGCCGACCCTGTCGCTGCTCGCCTCGGCGCGTTTCGAACTCGGAGCCCGCGAGGCGGGATACCTCTTTGCCCTGCTGGGAGTGGTCTCGGCGATCGTGCAGGGGGGGCTCGTGCGCAGGGTCGTGCCTCGCACGGGCGAGCGCAACCTGCTGCTGCTCAGCGCACTGCCCTTTGCTCTCGGACTGGCGGTCATGGGCCTGTCGACGACAACCCAGGCCTTCCTGCTGGGCCTGGTTCTGGTGGGCATCGGCTACGGCGGCACGATCCCCACCGTGCTGGGGCTTCTGTCGCGCTCCGTGGAACCGAAGCGCCAGGGTGCAATCCTGGGTCTGGGGCAGAGCGTGGGCTCCCTTGCGCGCGTTCTGGGGCCGGGAATGGCCGGCGCGCTCTTCGACGTGCGCCTGTCGCTTCCCTACTTCGCCGGCGCCGCCCTCATTCTGGCCGGTACGCTCCTGTCCAGCAGGTTGAGTCAGCCCGAGGAGCAAGCCGCGTGAGCCTGACCGTCGTCCTCCACGAACCCCAGGATCTCGTCAACATCGCAGGGGTCGTGCGGGCGATGGCCAACATGGGCCTCTCGCGTCTGACCGTGGTCGACCCGGCGGAGTTCGACCCCTGGAGGATCACCGGCATCGCCCACCGCACAGACCACATCGTGGACCGCGTCAGGCGGGTCGACACGCTCGACGAGGCGATCGCCGATGCGACCTATGTGGTCGGCACCTCGGCGCGGGCCCGCACGGCACAGCGCAACTACCGGCGTCCGCGGGAACTGGCCGCCAGGGTGCAGCGCCGGGCCCGCGAGGGAGACGTCGCGATCGTCTTCGGGCGCGAGGACCGCGGCCTTTCCAACGAAGCGCTCGATCGCTGTCACGATGTCCTGATCATCCCCACCGATCCGGCGTATTCGTCGCTGAATCTGGCTCAGGCGGTGCTTCTGATCAGCTACGAGCTCTTCCTGGCCGGGGGAATCGAGCCCGAATCACTTCCCAGGGGCAAGCGCTCGCTGGGACCCGCATCGGCCGCCGAGCTCGAAGAGATGTACGCCGCGCTGGAGCAGGGGCTCGCCCGGCTCGAGTTCTTCAAGGCTCGCAAGCCGGAAAGTGTGATGAGGGTCCTCCGCACCATTTTCGGACGCACCGGGCTGGACGCCCACGAGGCACGGCTCGTGCGCTCGATTGGTTACGAAGTCCGGAACTGGGCCGACCGCCAGACGGATCCGACTGCCGGGACACCTTCAAGCGGCCCGCAGGACACGTAGGTAATCCGCTGCCTGCAGGGCTGGACTCCTGGCCCCGCAACCCTCCTACCCTTCCGCCTCCAGGGGCTCCGGGTCCACCTGGGGCTGCCAGAGCTGAATCGCGGGGAAGGTCGTCAGGAACCACCGCACGGCGATCAGGAACAAGCCCAGGAACATCAGCCCGATCAGCGGCGTCGCCACCGAGAACACGGGGTCGCCCTCGTGGTGGAGAGAAGGGAAGATGAGCATGTAGTGCCAGAGCCAGAGCCCTGCCAGGACCACCGTCGCGAAGGTCTGCAGAATCCGGGGCGTCTTCTTGGGCCGCACGCCCAGGAGGCCCCCGAAGGGCACCACGAAGCACAGCACGATCACCGCCGCCGAGAGGCCGCCCCACGGGTCGCCTACCCGCGTGTTGATCCACGCCTGCTCCCAGGGAAGCTTGCCATACCAGATCACGATGTACTGGGACCAGAACAGATAGGTCCAGAAGACGGTAAAGGCGAAGGTGAGCTTGCCCAGGTCCCACAGGACCGAGGAACCGACGTGTTCCCTGAAGCCCGGGGTCCGGCGCTTGAGCGCCACTGCCGCCACCGCCGTCGCCGCAAACCCGCCCCAGAACGCGCCCATGAAGAACCAACCCCCGAAGAGGGTCGAGAACCAGTGCGGCTCGAGCGACATGGCCCAGTCGAAGGCCAGCATTGACATCACCGCCGCGTAGACCAGCACCATGACCGGCGCCATCCGGGTCATCCGGTGATAGCTCCGGTCTTCCTCCGCCTCCTGGCCCGCCCATCCCCGAATCAGGCGTTGGTGCCACCAGCGGCGCCCCTTCGCGTCACGCTCGGCTGCCGTTTGCGCCGGGCCGACCCTGCCCAGGTCGGGACGAACGGCCAGATACACGAACCCGATCCCCATGGCGAACAGGACCAGCACTCCCACAAAGTTCCGGCTCAGCAGGAACGGGACGTTCAGCCAGGCCGCCTTTTTCTGCACGATCGGGTCGTGCGCCATCATCTCGATCCACGGGAAGTAGTCCTCCCGCAGATTGAGCAGCATGGGAAGGAAGAGGATGAACGCGATCGGGAGGTAGGCCGCGAAGGACTGGTGGATCCTCCGCACGGACCAGTTCCACTTGGCCTTCACCATCCACGTCACCGCCGCGACCATCACGCCGCCCATGGCGATCGAAGCGAAGTAGTTCCAGTTGACGACGTACGACTTCCAGGCCAGCGCGGGATCCCTGAACAGCGTGACGAAAAACGACACGACGCCGACCAGCACCATGACCTGAAGCACTCTCCCGAGGACTCCGCCCCGCTCCAGGTAGCGGACCGGGATCGCGCCGGGGATCGAGGTCGAACTCATCGGTCAGCTCCCCGCCTCGGCCGCGACGACTGCAGGGCCCTGCAGCTCGCGCACGTAGTTCACGACGTGCCACCGGTCGTAGTGGCCGATCTGGTGCCCGTACGCCGGCATCACGCCGCGTCCCACCCGGATCATCCCGTAGATGTATCCGTCGCTCCTGGCGATCGCGACCTCGCCATTCAGCGGGTAGGCCGCCATGAGTGGATGGAGCTCGAAGATGTAGCCGGTCGTCCCGGCGCCATCGGGGCCGTGGCAGACGATGCACACGCGCTCGTAGAGCTGCTCGCCGCGCGCCAGCGACTCGGGGCTCGGCGGCACCGGATTGGTCAGCGAGTCCACCACCTCGGGACGCTGGACGATGTCCTCCTGCGTGAACGGCGGCGGCACATCCGCGCTTCCTTCCGGCTGCCCGACGTTCAGGTCGAAGGGCCCCGCCGCGTAATTCCCTGCGGAAATCGGGACCGTGCCCTCGGGCGGAAGAATCGTCATCTCGTACGGATCGAACGAGGGCTGATCGCGCATGCTCCGGCCGAAAATCGTCGCCATGGCGTCGTCGAGCGGTGTGCACGCAGCCGCACTGAGCATGGTCATCGCCAAAGCGGCGAGCAGTGGGGGCTTGCGCCGGGGCCTGCTAGACATCGAAGCCCTCCGGATCCTCCCGCAACTCCGCGGGTTCGAAGCCGTTCAGAATCTCCTTCACCGCATCGGCCTTGGCGACCGGGGCCGTCACGTACACGCCAAACGCACCGTTGGAGCACTCGGGATGATACGCGACCATCCGGCGCAGATTGGGCAGCCCCGCGTTGATGAAGAGCCCGATCACCGTCGACAGCGCGCCGAAGAGGATCGCGCATTCGAAGGCGATGACCACGTAGGCCGGAATCGAGAAGATGGGCTTCCCTCCCGTGATCAACGGCCAGTCCATCGAAGTCCATGTCGTGAAGGCGAAGCCCGTCGCGGCGCCGGTCATGGCCCCCGCAAGGGTAAACACCCGCACCGGGCTGTGTTTCAGAGCCAGGCCCTCTTCAAGCAGGTGGTGTTCGGGCAGCGGCGCGTAGGCCCGGAAGCCCTTGTGGCCGGCCGCCCGCAACGCCTTGCACGCCTCGATGGTCGAATCGAGGTGTCTGAAGAGGGCGAAGAAGCCCCTGTGCCCCTGTCGACGCTTCGCAGGAATCATGTCGCGCCCTCCTCGCTGCCGCGCATCGGAGGCGGCACCACCTCTTTCATCTCGGCAATCGCCACCGGCGGCAACAGTCGGGTGAAGAGAAGGAACCAGAAGCCGAACCAGGCAAAGCTCCCGAGCAGGATGCCCATCTCCACGATCGACGGCCGGTACAGCCCCCACGCCCACGGTTCGTACTCATGGGACAGCGACGTGACGATGATCACGTAGCGCTCGAACCACATCCCGATGTTGATGAAGATCGAGATCACGAAAAGCGCAGCGATGGATCTTCGCACCCGCCGGAACCAGAGCATGAGCGGAACAAAGCCATTGCACGTCAGCATGATCCAGTTGGCCCACCAGTAGTGCCCGAACGCGCGGTTCCAGAACGATCCGCGCTCGGGCGGCTCACCCGAATACCACGCCAGGAAGTACTCTGTCAGGTAGGCGTACAGGACGATACTGCTGGTTAGCAGGCACAACTTGGCCATGGCCTCGAAGTGCTTGACGGTCAGATAGTCCTCGAGCCCGAAATACTTGCGCATCGGCACGGCAAGCGTGATCACCAGCCCCACGCCCGAAAAAATCGCCCCGGCCACGAAGTACGGCGCAAAGATCGTCGTGTGCCACCCCGGCACGATCGCCATGGCGAAGTCCCACGACACCACCGAGTGCACCGAAAGCACCAGCGGAGTCGCCAGCGCGGCCAGGTAGATGTACGCCTTCGAGAAGTGGTGCCACTCGCGGTCCGTCCCGCGCCAGCCCAGGGAGGTGATCTGGTAGAACTTCTTGCGAAAGCCGCGGGCCTGGTCGCGTGCAGCCGCCAGATCCGGAATCGTACCCAGGTAGAAGAAGACCGCGGACACGGTGAAGTAGGTCGTGATCGCAAAGACATCCCACACCAGCGGCGACCGGAAGTTCGGCCACAGGAAACGCGAGTTCGGGTACGGAATCAGCCAGTACGCGTGCCACACCCGCCCCACGTGGATGAGCGGGAACAGTCCCGCCGTCATCACGGCAAAGACCGTCATTGCCTCCGAGGCGCGGTAGATCGCCTGCCGCCAGGGCGCACGGAAGAGGAAGAGGATCGCCGAAATCAGCGTTCCCGAGTGCGCGATGCCGACCCAGAAGACGAACGTCGTGATGTAGACGCCCCACCCGACGGGCGCGTTCAGGCCGGAGACCCCGATCCCCGCATAGATCTGGTAGAACCAGGACCCCAGGAAGATGCCCACGCCCGTCGCGGCCATCCCGAAGAGGATCCACCAAGCCTTTCCGGGCCGGGACAGCACCTTGAGCACATCGCGATTGACGGCCTCGTAAGTGCCGACGTCGGGATTGGGGACCGCCCCCCGCTCCCTCAGGTCTGCGGTCGCCATCTAGTGCTCGCCCCCTTCCACATCGTGAAAGGTGACCTTCTTGAGGTAGTGGACCGCCGGCTGCGTGTTGATGAGGGCGTCCAGCACCCGGTAGGTGCGCTCGTCCTCGGCCAGCGCCGCGACCTGCGAATCGTGGTCCTTGATGTTGCCGAAGGTGATCACGTCGCTCGGACACACGCTCTGACACGCGGTGTAGACTTCGCCATCGCGAATATCGCGTCCTTCGACTGCGGCACGATTCCCCGCCTCGCGGATGCGCTGCACGCAGAAGGTGCACTTCTCCATCACGCCGTTGTCGCGAACCGTCACGTCGGGATTGAACTGCCAGTTCATGGGTTCGGGGATCGCCTGCGTGTACCGGTACCAGTTGAAGACCCGGACCTTGTAGGGGCAGTTGTTGGCACAGTACCGCGTCCCCACGCAGCGGTTGTACGCCTGCGCGTTGAGGCCGTCGGGAGTGTGGTAGGCGGCAAACACCGGGCACACAGGTTCGCAGGGTGCGTTGTTGCAGTGCTGGCAGAGCATCGGCAGGAAGCGGATGTCCACCGGCCCGGAATGCGACGCGTCGACCGTTTCGTAGTAGCGCTCCAGGCGCATCCAGTGCATCTCGCGACCGTTCGTCGCCTGCACTTCGCCAACCCACGGGATGTTGTTCTCGGCCTGGCAGGCCGTAATGCAGGCGCCGCACCCCGTGCATTTGTCGAGGTCCATCGCCATGGCCCACCGGGGATGGTCCTCGCCATACGTACCGAAGTCCGAGCCCGGCAGCGGGAAGTCTTCGGCACGACCCTCCGTATCCACCGTAAGGAAGCCGCCGCCTTCCTGCAGCTCCTGGAGCTGGCCGTGCCCACCCTCCGCAGCGTGGTCCGCCTCCTGGGCAGCGTGCCCGAGCGCGGCAAGCGCCACGGCCGGCGTGACGTTGCGGTCGTCCTGGTCGTTGGAGCCCTCATTGGAGGTCAGCCGGCGCCACGCCCCGGTGGCCGCAACCGTCGCACGCGTCGAGACCAGCGCTACCGCCCCCGAGTGTGCATCCGCAGCGCCGTTCAGCAGCCCCATCGGATTGACCCCGTTGCCGTTGGCGAACTGGCCGTAGTCGGTGTGGCCGCCGCCCATGGCGATGGCCACCGCATCCTCGCGGATGCCGGGATAGGGCCAGACCGGCACTTCCACCGAACCCGCACCGGTCGCAACGCTCACAACGTGGCCCTCGCGAAGGCCCATGCGGTCCACGGTCGCGGGGTTCATCTCGACCCAGGAGTGCCACATGACCTTCGAGACGGGATCCGGCAGCTCCAGCAGCCACGGACGGTTCGCGTGCGCCCCGTCGCCGAAGCGCGGCGAGGGATACACCAGCAACGTCAACTCTCCGTCGCCTCCGATATCGGGCGCGTCGAAGCCGACCGCCGTGGTCGGGGCCTGAAGCGCGGTCATCGACGGCGTGGCGTCGGCGTAGGACACCGAGCCGGTTCGCAGGGCCGTTCGCCATAGCGCGTTCGGATCGCCGACCACGCCGGCGGCCTCCCCGAACTCGGTAAGCCAGGCGTCGAAAGCCACGCGCAGGTATTCGTGGAAGGTGCCCGCGCCGAGGTCGTTGCCGATGCGGCGCGCCGTATCGATTAGCACATCGGCCATGGGCCGGGAATCGAACATGGGCAGAGGGCGCATGGCGGGCTGCCGGACCGCGTAGGTGCCGGGTGCCGCGATGCTGTCTCCCCAGGACTCCAGAGGATGGGCGTCTGGCAGCACGAGGTCTGCCAGCGACGAGGTCTCGTCCAGCGCCGTGGTGAAAGCAACCTTGAAGGGCACGCCCGCGAATGCCTCGCGGAAGCCCGACTCCGGCGGAAGCGAATACACCGGATTCGTGCCGGATACCACCGCAACGCCGTACTCGCCGGCTCCCATGGCGGCAATCGCGTCGCGGGTCGCGCCGAATGGGGACGTGGCCCCCTCCGGAGCCGCGTCCACGTGGATGGTCTGCCCCAGGCTGCCGGCTGCCACGTTCAGGATCAGCACCGCAAGGTTCGCCGCGGTCGCACCCTCGTGCTGTCCGGCGAGACCGGGTCCGAGTGCGAGCGCATCCCCCTCGGCAAAGTGATCCACCAACGCGCCCAGCGCTTCGGCTTCAACTCCGGCAGCTTCGGCGGCGTCCTCGAGTGAATGCTGCGCCACCATATCGGTGTAGGGACCCGCGTCTGCTCCGCGCCGCACCAACTCGCCGGCCAGGGCAAGCGCGATCGCCGCCTCGGAGCCGGCCTTCGCGGGAATCCACTCGTCCGCGTTCTGGCCCGTCAGCGAGAGCCGTGGTCCGACGAAGACGAATCGGCCCTTCTCGCCCTCGTCCACTCCGTGCATGCGGGCGAAATCGGCGGCAAACGTCACCGGCGAAATCCAGGTTTCGAGGAAGTCGGCCCCGAAGGAGACAAGGAACCGCGCAGCTCCGATGTCGTACCTGGGCAGGGTATTCACCCCGAATGCGATATTGACCGCCTCGCGCAGCGCCGCGTCGTCAAGCGTGTCGTGAATGACGTGGCGCCCATTCAGCGAGCCCGCCAGATCCTGGAGGAGCATTTGCTCGGTGGGACCCTTGCTCCCGGTAAGGAAAAGGGGCCGCCCGCCAGCGCTCAGCCGTTCGGCAAGAAGTTCCGAGGCCTCGTCCCAACTGATCGGCTCGAAGCCGCTGGGGCCGGAGCGAAGGGGTGTGGCGACACGGTCGGGGTTGTACAGCCCCTGCAGCGCGGAAACACCCCGCGAACAGAGACCCCCCCGCGACACGGGGTGATCCGGGTTGCCCTCGATCATCACCGCGCGCCCCTCGCGCGTCCTCACGCGCACCCCGCACCCGCTCGGGCACTCTCCGCACGTGGACGCATACCACGTCGCGACCCCGGGCGTGATCTCTTCCGGCGGTGTCACGTAGGGGATCAGTCGTTCAATCTCCCCCGTGGAGCACCCGGCCACGGTCGCACCGGCACCGCCGGCGCCAAGAACCTTGAAGAAATCGCGCCGCTTGAGGCCGTCGCTCATGAGGACACCAAAGAGTGGACTAGTAGTGGCATACCGTGCAGTCGCGAGAGGCCCCGCGCTCCAGGTGGCAGGAAACGCACCAACCCATCTTCAGGTTGCCCGCCTCCGGGGCCACCTCTTCGAGCACCCCCATCTCCTGGACCTCGCCGTGGCAGGTCTGACACGTGACCCCGGCGGCCACGTGGCGGAAATGCGGGAAGTTGACGTGGTCGGAGACCTTGTAGATCCGGCGCCACGGAATCGGCGTGTCGGAATCGTAGTATTCCCGGATCTTGTTGACCTCTTCCGGGTTGGTCCGCCCGTCGATGATCCCCACCTGGTGGCAGCCGATGCAGGTGGCGACGGGTGGAATCCCGGCGTCAACCGAACGCTCCGCCGAGAAGTGACAGTACTGACAGTCGATCAGCCACTGTCCGGCATGCGTATTGTGGGGGAACTGGATCGGCTGGGACAATTCGTCCGGTTCCTCGATGCCGGCATTGTCGCCGCTCTCGGGGGTCTGCTGACCACCGATCAACGCAACCGCCAGAAAGATCGGGACTGCAACAGTCCCGGCCACCAGCCACAACCGTTTCATATGAGGGTAGGCATCGAAGACCCGTCGCCGAGCCTGGTTATTGGGTGGATAGGGTTCCTACTAACGTCGCGAAGAAAGCCGAAGCAAGGTAGATGCGGCTTTCGACGATGTCAACGAGCATGACGGGGTGCAGCCGGACCCCGCCCGCAAGCTCGTGCCCGACCGCGCCGGGGGCGGGGTGCGCCGACTCTTTTCGTTCGCTAGACTAATCCTCATGGAGCAGAAGCTGACACCTTCCAGCGGCTCGGGCCCGCAGGGGACCGGCGGCAACCCACCAGGCATGCACCTGACGACCTTCACCCACGAAGGAAGGTTCTGGGATGTCTTTTTCGAGATCGTCGAGGATCCCGTGGATTCGGACTCGTGCAGGGCCCGGCTCGGTTTCCTGCCCACCGACCGGGCCGACCACGAGGAACCGGTTCACACGGCGGTGATCATCATCGAGCCCAGCCAGGACGAGGCGCTGAAAGTGGCGCAGGGGTTTGACCGCTATCACCTCTCGGCCATGCTTCGCTCCGTCACCTGAAGCGTCCAGCGGGGCGCCGTCCGCACCGCCCGCCCGAGTCACTCCCGAGCCCGATGAGCAACCACAGAGCCGAGCCCGTCCGCTGCCTCCTCCTTCAGGTACGCGACCCGGACGATCCCATGGGTCCGCACGAGATCGCTTCGTTCCAGCGCATCATGGCGTCCATCCCGGCCCGGATCGCCGTCTTCGATCTGCTCGACCGGCCTCTGCTCGACCGCGACCTGGACGGCGTTGACCTCGTCCTGATGGGCGGAAGCGGCAGCTATTCAGCCACGAGCACCGAGCCATGGCTGGAAACGGCGCTCGACTCCCTCCGCCTGGTGCATGCTTCCCGCGTGCCCGCTTTCGCGTCGTGCTGGGGCTTCCAGGGGATGGCCGCGGCCATGGGTGGCGAAGTCGTGCGCGACCGGTCGCGCGCAGAGGTCGGGACCTACGAGGTCGAACTGACCCCCGCTGGCAGGACCGACCCGGTCTTCGCCTACCTCGGGAGCCGCTTCAAGGCGCAGCTGGGTCACGAAGATCTGGTCGCGACGCTCCCCCCGCGCACCACCCTGCTGGCCTCGTCCGCCAGAGTGGCCCACCAGGCCTATCGTTTCGAGGACGCGCCCATCTACTGCACCCAGTTCCACCCCGAACTCGACGCGGCGGGGCTCCGCTCACGGTTGAGGGGGTACCCGCGCTACGTCGAAGAGGTCGCAGGCGGCACGATGGAAGAGGTGCTGGCGCGGTTCGAGGATGCCCGCGAGGCCGAGCAGCTCATTCAGCGGTTTGCGGAGCTGCACTTGCGGCGCTAGAAGGCGCTAATCTGCGGTAGCAAGCGCTCCCAGGCCTGCCGCAAACCGTCACGCGGTCCGGATCCAGCGCACAAGCTCGCGCAGCGTGGGCCTCTTCCCCTGCATGAGGATCCCCACGCGATAGATCCGGCCCGCCACCCAGGCCGTGCCCACCAGCGCCACGGCCATGAAGACCAGCGAAAGCGTCACCATCCACCACGGCACCGCCCCCGCGACTGCCCGCGGGAACATCATGACCGGGCTGAAGTAGGGGAACAGCGCCACCCAGTCCATCCACGCGAAGCCGCTTCCCTCGATGGTGGCCATCTGCAGGACGAAGGGGATGATCAGGAGCATCATGACGGGGAACTGGGCCTGCTGCGCCTCCTCCTCGGAGCTGCACATGGCTCCCACGGCCGCGAACATGGATGCGTAGAGGAAGTATCCCAGCACGAAGTACCCCCCGAGCAGCGCGATCGCCCCCGGACCCGGAAGGAACTGGAGGATCCCTCCCAGTTCCGTCGCCTGCAACTGTGCCACGACGAACGGCACGCCGAACATCGCCAGCACCGCCGCCGATGCGAACCATATCCCGAGTTGGGTCAACCCCATCGAGCCGACCCCCAGGACCTTCCCAAGCAGCAGCCGCCACGGGGTGATCGACGAAATCACCACCTCGACAACCCGGTTGCGCTTCTCGTCCAGCACCGACCGCAGCACGTACGCGCCGTAGAGGAGCATCGTGAAGTAGAGCAGGAATGCCCCGCCGAATCCGGCCACGATGCCCGCGATCCGGTCAACCTCGGCATCCTCGCCGTCGGTGGACTCGACCACCGATTCGAAGTCGAGCTCGCCGCCCTCGATGAGCGCCCGGACCGGAGCGGCGTCATCGAGCGCCGACAGATGCCGCTCCAGCGCCGTCTCCACGACGATTCTTTCGAAGAGGGATGCCCGCAGGGTGCCCGGTCGATCCTTCCCGCGGTAGGCGAACACCCCTTCCGAGACGGTCAGGTCGTCGATGACCAGATAGCCCTCGAGCTCGTCCTCCATGACCTGGCGATCCAGTTCTTCCTGGCCCACATCCGCCCCGATCACCTCCATCTCGTAGCCGAACGCCTCGACCCGGCTTGCGACTTCCTCGCCGATCAGACCCGTGTAGTCGATCAGGGCCAGTTCCCGCTGGGAGCGTTCGGACTGGATTCCGAGGAACGCGCTGAGCCCGATCATCCCCACCATCAGCACCGGCAGTGCAATCGTGGACAGGATGAAGCCCTTCGTCTTCACGCGTTCCAGGTACTCGCGCCGCATCACGATCCACACCTGTCTCATCGGGCACCTCCCATCGCGGCCATCGGCGGTTCGGCGGACTGCTCGCCCGCATGGCGCACGAAGATCTCGCGAAGCGTCGGTTCGAGGACCTCGAAGCGGCGCAGCGTGACCCCCTCCTTGACGGCGGCCGCGAGGATCCTGTCGTGGCCGACACGGTTCGTGACCGGGATGTGGTGGGCGTCGTCCACCAACTCGATGTCGTGAATGCCCAAACGGGTCAGCCAGGCGTCGTCCCCATCGAACTCCACCGCCACCGCCCCGGATCGCTCACCGCGCTTGAGCTTCTTCAGGTCGCCGTCGAGCACCTTTTGGGATCGCGAAATCAGGCACACCCGTTCGCACAGACGTTCCGCCTGCTCCATGAGATGGGTCGAGAAGAGGATCGTCTTGCCCCGCTCGCGCTCCTCGCGAACGATCGCCTCGAGGACCTCCTGGTTGATGGGGTCGAGCCCGCTGAACGGTTCGTCGAGAATGAGCATGTCGGGATCGTGGAGCACCGTGCCGATGAACTGCACCTTCTGCTGCATCCCCTTGGACAGCTCCTGAATCTTCTTGCCCGACCACTCGGAGAGCTCGAGCCGATCCAGCCATTGCCCGGCCCTGGACTGGGCCTCACGCCGGGCCAGTCCCCGCAGTTCGCCCAGGAAGACCAGCTGCTCGAGGACTTTCATCTTCTCGTAGACGCCGCGCTCCTCCGGCAGGTAGCCCACGCGGCTGCGGCGCTCGAAGTCGGGAAAGCCGCCGAAAAGCTCGACGGTGCCCCTGTCCGGGAGAAGGATGGCCATGATCATCCGGATCATGGTGGTCTTGCCCGAGCCGTTGGGGCCAAGGAGGCCCACGATGGAGCCACGGGGGACTTCCAGGTCGAAATTGGAGACGGCCGTGTGCGAGCCGAATTTCTTCGTCACGCCCGATAGCCGCACGGCGAGTTCCGTCACGGATGTCGCTCCTTTTCTTCGCGTTGTCTTGATCTTGAAGGCATGGTGGATGGTACGCAAAGCCGGAAAGAAGTGTTCATTCAGTCCGCCTTGCGCCAGCTCGCGCTCCATGACTATCCCGACTTGACCACGCCACTTTGATTATTATTTGGGTGTAGGATTTCGTGAGGTCTTTGCGTGTGCACGATTCCCGTGGGCAAGGGTCGCGATTGGCCTCACGGAGGGACGGATCCCTCGGAGATCGTTCCGGTTTTAACGAGTACCAAGGAGTATGTGTGGCAATCTACCGAACGCTCTACTATGGCGACGTGACGGTCGGAACGGGAGGGAGGCTGACGATCCCGTTGGGGATCCGGTCCGACTGTGGCATCCGCAAGGGCGACACCTTGACAGTTCGCGTCGAAGAAACACCCAAGGGGACCCGCCAGCTCGTCATGTGGCGCACCGAACGCAGCGAAGAAGAGTGAATTCGCGGCGGCAGCCCGTCGCCGGTGCTGCCGCCGTCAGTGAAGTTCGATCCAACGGACGAGTTCGCCCAGGGGCCGATGTCCGTCGTGGAGCCAGTTCGCTTCAGGAAACGGCACCTCGGACAACGGAACGATTCTCGTAGCGCCCAACCGGGCCAGCGCCCGCACGAACGCAGGCCGTTCCTCGCGGATGCCGGCGATTCCCACGGTCTGCAGAACCGGTGACAGTGGAGACAGCGCCTTCAGACACGCTTCAGTGTCGGCTGCGCCGAGTACCCACGCCGTGCGGCCCCCGGTTGGCTGGAAGGCCTCCGGAGTTCCCAGCACTACCGTCCAGCGCGAGCCCTTTCCGTACCACAACTCGGTATCGTCCGATGCAGCCGCGCTCATCGTCAGGCGTCCCCGCAGCTGGTGCATTGCGGAAAGCTCCCCTGCCGACGCCCGACCCGCGGGTAGCGCCGTCTCCAGCGCCGACAGCGCGTCGGCCAGCTCGCCGCACCACTGCCGGGCTGCCGCGCGGTCGCCCAGCACGAAGAAAAGGTGTGTGCTGACGCAGCCCCTCTGGTCGAAAAGGGCCACCGCGCGGGCCGCATCGGCGGCCGCGTGCCGGGCCGGGCCGGGATCGACCACCGCCACCCCGATCCGGTGGCCATGTTCGATCAGGCGGGTTGAGGCGGGGGCGCGGGCGCGTACGGATTGAATGGTGGCATCGCTCCCGTAGACGACAACCTGATCGGCCGCGCTGAACAGAGCCTGCTCCCAGCGGCTCCAGTCCGCCGATCCTCCCGGCCAGTACTGGACCGCGACGGCGGCGCCGAGACGCGGATCAACCCGGCCCAGGTGCCGCGCGAACTGCGTCGTGAGCGCCACGTCTCCCGCACCAGGCTTCGCCAGCACCGGGGACTTGACAAGCAGTGCCCGGATCATGGACGTAACGGTCACCCCCGGAACGGTCCCGGCACCGAGATGGAGGGTGATTCCCGGGGCAGCCGCCGTGATCGCACGCACGCCGTCCGGGGCGAAGCCGTCGAGGACGCGGGGGTCCGGAAACTCTGACCGGACGAGGCGTTCCAGCGCACCGGTCGACCACGATCTGGCCATCCCCTCGACCACCTCTGCCGTCATTTTCCGCGAGAAGCCGGCGTTGTCGGCAACCTGCTGCAACCCCTTGCCATCGAGACCCGTCAGGAACCCCTCTCCCGCTCTGCCCAGGATTTCCACACGCTCGCTCCACGGAATCGCTGCCAGCCCTCCGGCCGCGCTGCGGAGCGATCCGACGAGGCGATCGGCGCACTCCAGGTCCGGACCCGGATGGCGGACCTCGAGACCACCCGCCCGGGTCTGACGCAACGATGCGGGCGGCGGGGTTTCCGGTGGCCAGACCCAGCCGTCCATGGCCAACGGATCAGGGGCGTTCAATTGCCTGGCCCACCGCACCGTCACCGCTCCTCCGAGGTCGAGCCAGCGCGCGCGTCGCCCGCAGGAATGACTCGGCGGCCAACGAGCAGCCGCGCAGATCGGCGCCGGGAGCGCGCCCGACCAGCTCGACTCCGCCGTCTCGCGTGACGCGGCCCAGGTCTTCGGTCAGCAGGTGGCACACCGACGCGGCGTTTGCGAGGTCGAAGTGCGCGAGCAGCCCCGTCTCGCCCGGCGGCAGCGGCGACAGGTCCAGCGGATCGAGCGCGCGCGTTCGCACCCAGAGTGGGAAGCGATGGATCCGTTCCGCGGCCGGCGAGGCGTCGCCCGCCACTCCGTCATACGCCTGCGAGAGCATCTCGGTCATGCCGTACTCGTTCACGATGTGCGATTCCGGCACCGCCAGCGTGCCCTGCACGCGCTGGTACAGGGTAGCCCGGTCGACCTCCGCGGCCCGGCCCTTGAAACCGCCCGTCTCCATCACCCGGGAGCCGGGGGACAATCGGAGCGGTGACTCCTCGAGCGCATCGAGCAGGTGGACGAGGGCGAAGGCGGTCGTGAGGAGGAGGATGGGGTGCCGGGCTTCGCCTGTCGCCTGGATGACTGCTTCGGCATCGAGGCCGCGCTGGGGATGGAAGGCCCAGGTGGCGTGGGCGATCTCGGGTTCCTGCGCAATGAATCCGGCCATGGCCGACAGCGATGAATCGGGCGCGGCCGAGGGGTGTGGGATCAGGGACACGAGGGCGACGGTGCGGGCGGCGGCGTTCAGGGCCCCCGCGGCTGCGCCATCCCCGGCGCCGAAGAGGTGGCGGCGGTAGTTTGCGCGCGCCGCGGCGCGGTAGAGGTCGACGCTCGCGACATGGTGCTCGCCGCGTCGCCCAGCGCCGCCGCTGGTGCCGCTGGTTCGATACACGACCTCGGATGCCCCCGAAACGATGGGCATGTCCTTGAACGCCGCCACGGGGACCGGGGGGATTTCGTGCCATACCGCAGGCACGGACCCGCCGCATGCATCCCAGAACCGGCGCAGCACCGGGTTGGTGGCGCGCTGAACCTCGCAGGTCCTGCGCGCCATGTAGTCGAACATCTCGTCGCACCCGAAGATGCCCTCCGACGTCCGAAACAGCCCCGCAAGCTCCTCGATCAACTCCGCGCATTCAGGTGCCAGCGCTCGCGCGTCGGTCATGGTCAGGGACTCCAGCGCCGCCCGCTAGCCCGCGGGTCCGCTTCCCCGCACCGCCCGGCCGCCCATCTGCCCCGACTGCTCCCCGTCGCGGATCGTGTGCACGCCCGATACGACGACGTGGGGGATTCCGTCCGGATACTGGTGCGGATTGTCGAAGTCCGCCCGGTCGCGGACGGTGTCGGGATCGAAGACGACGACATCGGCGACGGCGCCGGCTCTCAGTACGCCGCGGTCGCCAAACCCGAGCTTCCGCGCCGGCAGTCCCGACATCTTGTGCACGGCGGTCTCCAGGCTCATGGCACCCCGGTCCCGCACATAGTAGCCCAGCACCCTGGGGAAGCTGCCGTAGCCGCGCGGGTGGGGAGCCGAGCGCGAGAGGGGGCCGTAGGGCGCGTAGGCGCCGCCGTCGGAGCACACCATGCCGAGCGGGTGGGAAAGCATGCGTTCGGTGTTCTCCTCGGACATGCCGAAGCCGATCATGCCGACGCTGCCGCCGGCTTCGCGCAGGAGCCGCACGGTGAGCGCGTACGGCTCCTCGCCGCGTTCGGTGGCCAGCTCGCCGAGCCGCCGCCCCCGCGCATGGGCGTTGGGGCCGCCGATCCGGCTGATCTGGACCGCGTCCCACGAACCCAGCAGGGCGATCTTGGCGCGGCACGCCCGTTCCAGCGCCGAGGCGGTCTCCGGATCAGCGAGCCGCGCGAGGAACCTTGCCGTGCCGCCGGCCCGGGCCGAAGCGGGAAACAGGTTCGAGAGGCCCGTCGCGTATGCCACGTAGGGATAGCGGTCGAAGTGGACGTCCACCCCCGCCCCTCGCGCGGCTTCGATCGCCGCGAGGGCCGCCTCGGCCTTCCAGTGGTTGCGTTCTCCCTGCGCCTTGAGGTGCGAGACCTGGACCGCCACCCCCGCGACGCGGCCCACGTGCAGCGCCTCTTCCAGCGCGGCGAGAAGGCGGTCGTCCTCGTTGCGCATGTGCGACGCGTAGGGGTAGATAGTGCCGCTCAGCTCACCCGCCAGCGCCACCAGCTCGTCGCGGCCGGCGAAGCTGCCAGGTGTGTACTCGAGCCCGGTCGAGAGCCCCACCACCCCGCCCGCAAGGCCTTCGCGCACCAGCGTTCGCATTCGCCCCACCTCGGCGTCGGTCGCGGGACGGTCGGCGCCGCCCACCACCAGCCCCCGGATGGTCCCGTGACCGATCATGGACGCCACACTGACCGCGGGGCGCTCCCGGTCGATGCGGTCCAGAAAGCTGCCCGGGTCGCGGAAGTCGATCTCGACCCCGAAATCGCGGCGGTAGCGGTCGCGGGTGGACTCGAAGCCGGCGTCGCTCCACGGACCGATCGAGGAGCCGTCCTGGCCCACCACCTCCAGGGAGACGCCCTGCCGCACACGGCTCTCGGCGCGCGGGTTCACCAGCAGGGAGAGGTCGGCGTGGGAGTGGATGTCGATGAAGCCGGGCGCGACCGCCATCCCGCGCGCGTCGATCTCGACGGTGCCCGTCTCCGGCACCCGGCCGACGCCGGTGATCCGGTCGCCGTCGATGGCGATGTCGCCGCTGCGCGGAGGTCCCCCCGTGCCGTCGTAGATGGTGCCGCCGCGGATCACCAGCGTTGCGCGGTCACGCGTGGCCGCGACCCAGGGCGCGGCAGGCCTGGCCAGGCCTGCCAGCCCCGCAAGGGCAGCCGTGCCGCCCGCCAGGAAGTCGCGACGCCTCACCTCTCGTTTCCCAGGCCCAGGCGCCTCCCACCAATCCCCCCGGCACGCAGGATCTTGGCCTGCTGGCGCGCCTGCTCGCGGTTCACCATCTCGACGACGGCGGCGAGGTGGTCATCCATTTCGGCGTAGTCGTCGCCCGGATAGCCATCGGCCTCGGCCGGGTCGAGCAATTTGCGCAGCCCACTGATTTCGCGGCGGGCCTTCTCGAGCGCGCGGCGAAGTCGGGCCAGGGCGCGACGGGTTTCGGCTTCGGGTGTCTTCATAACATGAAGGATGCACCCCCTTCAGGGGCGGATCAACGGCTGGATGGGACGGATTGGGCATCCGGGGGCGCGGCCGGGTCGAGCACCGGCACTCCCGTGGGCGCGAAGTGGCGAACGTTTCGGGTAACCACGGTCAGCCCGTGCTCCAGGGCGGTCGCGGCGATGAGGAGATCGGCACTGCCATGGCCGAGGGTTCTCGACAGGCGGCCCCAGCGTCGGGCCACCGCAAGGTCGATCGGCAGAATCCGGTCGGAGTACACTCTCAGGACATCGTCCAGCCAAACGGCAAGTCGATCCGCGAACTCCGGGTCCCGTCCACGCTGCGCGGCGATCCCGCGTTCGATCTCGCCGACCGTGACCACGCTCAGCTGCACGTCCGCACTCCGTTGCGCCGACACCCAGCCAACGATCCGAGGATTGCGCCTTTGCCTTCGCAGAGCCGACAGGATGTCGGTGTCGATGAGATACATCAGGAGTCCACGCGGGGAGGCTCCGCCGGCCGCGGGGTCCGTGCGGAGGTGGACGCCCCGAAGGCCACCGGGCGCGGGTCGGCGGCCAGCCGTTCGAAGTCCTCGTTGTCCCGGGGTACCGCCAGCAGCATGTCGGCCAGCGACGGCGCGTTGGCCACCTCGAGTCGGCGCAGGCGATCGTACTCGGCTTCGGCCAGCACGACCACGGCGGGTTTCCCACGCCGGCTCACATGTTGTGGATACCCCGCCAGCGCCTCCCTGACAACCGCGCTGAATCGGTTCTTGGCGTCCTGCAGATTCCAATCGGACATTTGACGGTTCCTTATCTGTCCAGTTTATCCGGCTAGCCGAATGTACTAGCTAGCTGAAGACAGCGCAACGGCGGTTGCGGTCAAATCCGCCTGTGGGTACCTCTTTAGGACCGAAACACCCGATTTTGACGGAGGGATGACCGTTGGACGATTTCAGGAACACACTCAGTCGCCTCCGGCGCGGGGCGCCATTCGCGCGGGCGCCGTTCCGCCCGGTGCCGGCCAGCCGCGCACTCCCGGCGTCCCTCCCCGCGCTCTTCGCCACTGCCCTTCTGGCGGTTGCCCTCGCCATCCCGGCTCCGTCCGCCGCGCAGGACCGCTACGACATCGTGCTGAGCGGCGGTCGCGTCATGGATCCGGAGACGGGGCTGGACGGGGTGCGGAACGTGGGCATCAACGGCTCCGTCATCGTCGCCATCTCGGACGAGGCGCTCGCAGGCGACCTCGAGGTGGACGTGTCAGGCCTCGTCGTCGCGCCCGGCTTCATCGATCTGCATGCGCACGGGCAGACCAACCGCGCGAACGAGTTCCAGGCCCGGGACGGCGTGACCACCGCGCTGGAGTTGGAGAGCGGCGTGCCGGATGTCGGAACCTTCCTTGCGGAGAGGGGCCGGCGGGGCGCGGTCATCAACTACGGCGCCACGGTGTCCCACATGTCGACGCGGGCGTGGGCGATGCCCGACCGGGCGGACCTGCTGAGGCGGGCCGTTGGCATGCTCGACAGCGACCCCGAGGCCGGGATGCGCGAACTGGCGTCGATCGGGAGCGGGGCCCGCTACGAGACGGTCCACCCGGACAGCTACGGCTCCATGTGGGCGGCGCTCGCGCAGGGGCTCTCGGAGGGCGCGCTCGGGGTCGGGATGGCGCACCAGTACTATCCGGGCGCGTCGCTCGAAGAGATCCTCGATGTCTTCAAGTTCGCCGCCTATGAGCGGACGACGATCTACACGCACGTGCGCGACATGAAGATCAGCGCCATCCAGGAGGTCGTCGCCAACGCCGCCGCGACCGGCGCGTCGCTCCACATCGTGCACGTGAACAGCTCGAGCCTGTGGAACATCGAGCCGGTGCTGAAGCTCGTCGGCGGCGCGCAGAGCCGCGGACTCGACATCACGACCGAGGCCTATCCGTACACGGGGGCCTCCACGGGCCTCCAGTCGACGATCTTCGACCCCGGCTGGCAGGAGAACCTCCAGATCAGCTACGGCGACCTCCAGTGGCAGGACACCGGCGAGCGGCTCACCGAAGAGACCTTCAACAGCTACCGGGCGACCGGAGGCACGGTCATCATCCACATGATGCGGGAGGAATGGATCCGCCACGCCCTGGCAACCGACTTCGTCATGGTCGCCTCGGACGGGATGCCCTACGCGCCGGGAGCGCACCCGCGCAGCGCCGGGACCTTCTCGCGCTTCCTCGGGCGCTACGTCCGCGACGGCGGGCTGATGCCGCTGATGGACGGCCTGGCCAAGATCACGATCATGCCCGCGCGGCGGCTGGAGGGGATGACCGACCAGGCGCGCCGCAAGGGGCGGATGCAGGAAGGCACCGACGCCGACATCACGATCTTCGACCCCGCCAACATCATCGATACCGCGACCTTCGAGGACGACCTGTCCTATTCGGAGGGTGTGATCCACGTGCTCGTCAACGGCGAATTCGTCGTCCGGGACAGCGAGAACGTCCAGGGCGCCACGCCGGGTCGCGCAATCATCGGAAGGCTGAGCGCAAAATGACTACACCGGGAAGACCTCGATTCCGGCCGGGCAGGACGGTACTCGCCCTGGCAGCACGGCACCTGGTTCGCGGCGCGAGGGCCCGCGTGCCGGCGGTCCTGCTGCTGGCGACCCTTGCCCCTTCACTCGCGGGCACACCCCAGGCCGCGATGGCCCAGGACTACGACATCCTGATCCGGGGCGGGCGCGTCCTCGACGGAACCGGCAACGACTGGTTCCAGGCCGACATCGCCATCGACGGCGACCGCATCGTGCGCATCGGACGGATGCCGGGCGCCACCGCCGCCCGCGTGATCGACGCCGCCGGGATGTACGTCTCGCCGGGGTTCATCGACCTGCACTCGCACTCTGACGGCGCCATGACCTCCGAGCACCTCGAGGCGCGCCGGGCCAAGAGCCTGAACAGCCAGGGGCTTACCACCGTGATCGGCGGGGCGGACGGGCGCAACACGACCTGGCCGCTCACGGCCGAGATCGCCTCGCTCGGGGATCAGGGCCACGCGATGAATTTCGTGCCGATGGTGGGTCACAGCACGATTCGGTTCGAGGCGATGGGAAACGACTACGAGCGTCCCGCCACGGCCCGCGAGATCGCGCAAATGCAGGAATTGGTCCGGCAGGGGATGGAAGCCGGAGCATGGGGGCTCGGCGCGGGAATCGAGTACAGGCCAGCCCGTTTCAGCGACCCCGAAGAGGTGGTGGCGCTGGCGGCCGCGGTCGCGCCCTACGACGGCTTCTACGTGGCGCACCAGCGCAGCGAGGCCACCATGCCGCTCTGGCAGCTTCCCAGCAATGTCGACGACTGGCCGGTGGACGGGCTGCAGGGGCTCGAGGAGACGATTAACATCGCGCGCGAGACCGGGATCCGGGTGGTGGCGAGCCATCACAAGGCGCGGGGGCGTTCCAGCTTCGGGCGGTCCGGCCACGACACGCTGGTCGTGAACGCGGCCCGGGCCGAGGGACTCGAGATCTACCTCGATGTCTACCCGTACGAGACCTTCGGCGGCGGTCCGCGCCCGATGATTCCCCGCTGGAGCCTGGTGCCCGACGGCGTGGACACAAGCGGCGGCCGCGACAGCCCCGTGTACCAGCGCGAGGGCCTGTTCGACAACGCGAGGGCGAACCTCACGCGGCGGTGGGACGACCCCGAGACGCGGGCGCGGATCGCGCGGGACATCGCGTGGATCGTGGATCACAACGGCGGGGCGGACCGGGTGGTGGTGGTGGACTACCCCGATGCCGCGTTCGTTGGGAAGACGCTCACCGAGCTGGCCGGGGAGATGGGCACGACCTTCCAGGAGGTCGTGGTGCACATGGCCCTCAACGGGTACCCCGACGTGCTCGGCGGGGCCTGGACCCGGGGATACGGCATTCATGATGTGGACGTCGTCAACTACTACAAACAGGAGTACACGGCGACGGCCTCGGACGCCGGGGTGAGCGGGGTCGAGGGAGTGCCGCAGTTCGCCTCGCGACCGGGTGCACATCCGCGGCACTTCGGGGCGTTCACGCGCAAGATCGCGCACTATGTGAAGGACCTGAAGGCGATTTCGCTGCCCTTTGCGATTCGGTCGATGACCGGGTTGCCGGCGCGGATCATCGGGCTGGACGATCGGGGGCTGCTGCGCGAGGGGTACAAGGCCGATGTCGTGATCTTCGACTACGAGCGGCTGCGGGATCGCGCGACGGTGCTCGAGCCCGACCTCTACAGCGAGGGCGTGGACTACGTGATGGTGAACGGCGTGCTGACGATCGACGACGGCGAGTTCACGGATGCACTGCCCGGCGAGGTTGTGCTGCGCGGCGGGCGGCCGGTCAGCTGAGGTGACGGCGGAGGCGGAACCGCTCGACCTCGTCATCGTCGGGGCCGGGCCCTGTGGTCTGGCCGCGGCGGTCGCGGCGAAGGAGAGCGGGCTGAGGTATGTCGTGCTCGACCGCGGGTGCATCACCGAGTCGCTGACGCACTACCCGTACTACATGACGTTCTTCTCGACGGCCGAGCGGCTGGAGATCGGTCGCGTACCCTTCACGATCCCGGAGGCGAAGCCGACGCGGCGCGAGGCGCTGGCGTACTACCGGCATGTGGTGGCGCGCCATGGGCTGAAGGTGCGGCAGTATGAGGAGGTGACGGGGATTGAGGCGGCGCGGAGCACGTTCGTCATTCACACCCGCAACCGGGGTGGAACAGTGGACCGTCTGCTTTCGCGCGCCGTCGTGATCGCCACGGGCGGCTTCGGCAAACCCAACCGGCTGGAGCTGGATGACGGTGAGCCGGAAGGACGGGTCATCCACTACTACAAGGATCCGTACCCGTTCTACGACCAGGAGGTGATCGTGGTTGGAGGCGGCAATTCGGCGGTGGAGGTGGCGCTGGAACTCTACCGAAACGGGGTGCGGGTCCGCATGGTGCACTTCCTCGACGTCTTCGACCGCGGCGTGAAGCCGTGGGTCCGGCCCGACATCGACAACCGCGTCGCGAGCGGGGAGATCCCGATGCACTGGGGCTCGCGGGTGGCGCGGCTGGATCCGGGCACGGCGACGATCGTGCACGACGAGACCGGAGCGGCCACCGAGGTCGCGAACGACTGGGTGCTGGCGATGACCGGGTGGCGGCCGGACCGGGCGTTGCTGCACGGCCTGGGCGTCCAGACCGATCCCGTGACCGGGATTCCCTCACACGACCCGGCAACCATGGAGACGAACGTCCGCGGCGTCTACATCGCGGGAGTGATCGCGGCCGGCTACAACGCGAACAAGATCTTCATCGAGAACGGGCGCGAGCACGGGGCGCTGATCGCGGGGCACCTTGCGGGGCGGGACTGCCTACGCGGCGTCGGTCAGTGACGCGGCGGGGGATGGCGCCGGTGCTCGCGTGGCTCGCTTTGAGTTGCGCCGATGCGCCGGTGATCCAGCTCCCCCTCTCCACGCAGTTTCCCGTCGACGACGTGCACCTCGGCATGACCTTTGGCGATCTCCGGCAGGCACGGCCCGATGTGATGATCATTCTCGACAGCGCGACGGTCGTGGAGGAACTCGGGCGCGGCCGCTACCACTACGCGTTCACGTCTCATGAGCGGAACCAGGCGCCCAGCCGCGGTTCCAGGCTCGTGTACGTCGACCGGCTGGACGAGGAAGTGCGCGGTGACTATGCGCGACGCCGGTGGGACTCGCTCGTGGTTGCGCTCGCCGGCGAGTTGAGCGTGGAGCCCAGCTGTTCATCGATCGAGTACGGCCGGCTGAGGTGGCGCCGCGCGACGCTCCGCGAAGATGGACGACCCGTGGCCGCCGCGGTCGAGGTGATTGGTGTCACGATCGGAGACGCGGGACCGGGTGAGGCGCAGCTCGTGACGCGTGTTTGGCTGACGGAATTCGTCTCGCCGATTTCGCCGCTGCTGGCGGCGCCGGATGGTGCGGCGGGGCAGTTGCCGGCTACCGCGTGGGTGGCCGAGAGCGCTTGTATCGACGGGTAGCCCATTCGGGTTGGGGGGCGTTTTCGGCTATCTTTGGCGCCTTTACCGGATCGGTGGATCGGCATGTCGAAGCAATCCCCGGGCGGCGACCTCGCGTTGACGCTGCCCAATGGCACCCAGCTGGCGGTCACGCCAGGCACGCACGCAGCAGTCGCCGTGCGCTCGATCAGCGAGAGGTTGCTGCGCAGGGCCTTGGCCGTTGAGGTCGACGGAGAGGTCCAGGATCTCGTCACGCCCCTGCGAAAGGGGGGTTCCTTCCGGGTGCTCACCGCGAAGGACGACCAGGCGCTGGCGGTGCTGCGACACTCTGCGGCCCACGTTCTGGCGACGGCGGTCCGGCGACTGAGGCCCGACGCGAAGATCGGGTTCGGCCCAGCGATCGACGACGGGTTCTACTACGACTTCGAGGTCGAGGAGCCCTTCACCCCGGCCGACCTGGAAGCGTTCGAAGGGGAGATGCGACGTGTTTGCGAGGAAGCGAGTGCGTTCGCGCGTGAGGAGGTCAGCCTGCCGGAGGCCCGCAGCCGGATGGCCGACGACCCCCTCAAGCTCGAGAGGATGGCCGACTTCGACTCAGACGACGTCATCTCCACCTACACAAACGGCACGTTTACGGACCTCTGTCGCGGCCCGCATGTGCCCGACACCTCGCATGTGCGGCATTTCAGGCTGTTGAGCACGGCGGGTGCGTACTGGCGGGGCGACAGCAGCCGGCAGATGCTGCAGCGGATCTACGGGACGGCGTGGTTTCGCGAGAAGGATCTGAAGGCGCACTTGAGGCGGCTGGATGAGGCGAAACGGCGCGATCATCGGGTCCTCGGCAGGCGGCTCGATCTGTTCGATTTTCATGCGTCCGCGCCGGGCGCCGCCTTCTGGACCCCCCGGGGGACGGTGCTCTACAACACGCTTCTCAAGTTCGAGCGTGAACTGCAGGAGCGGGACTTCCTCGAAGTGAAGACGCCGCTGATGTACAACAAGTCGCTCTGGGAGACGTCGGGACACTGGGGCAAGTACCGCGACGACATGTTCATGATCCTGAACGAAGGCAGCGGAGAGCACGACGCGTCGCTCAAGCCGATGAATTGCCCGTCGCATTACCTGCTGTATCGGTCCCGGCTGCGGTCGTACCGTGATCTGCCGCTTCGGTACGTGACCTTCGACGTGCTCCACCGCAACGAGGTGACCGGGGCGCTCTCCGGGTTGACGCGTGTGCGGCAGTTCCAGCAGGACGACTGCCACTGTTTTGTCACGGAAGCGCAGATCCCGGCCGAAGTGGCGTTTCTAGTGGGATTCATCGTGAGGTTCTATGGCGCCTTCGGGCTTGAAGCGAGGATCAGATTCGCCACCCGGCCCGAGGTGAGGATCGGGACGGACGCGCTGTGGGATCGTGCCGAAGGGGGACTTCGGGCCGCTTTGGAAGAGACCGGGCTGCCGTATGAGGTCGAAGAGGGGGAGGGTGCCTTCTACGGCCCGAAGATCGACTTTGCCATCACGGACGCGATTGGCCGCGAGTGGCAGTGCGGCACGATCCAGCTGGACTACGTCGCGCCGGAGCGGTTTGAGCTCGAGTACGCGGGGCCGGACAACAGGATGCACCGTCCCGTGGTGATTCATCGTGCGGTGGCGGGGTCGCTGGAGCGGTTCATCGCGATCCTCATCGAGCACTTTGCGGGGGATTTCCCCTTGTGGCTCGCGCCGGAGCAGGTGCGGGTGATTGTGATTGGGGCAGATGCTGCGGATGCCGGGTCTGCTGCTGCGGAGCGCATGACCGAGGCGGGGCTGCGGGTCAGGTTGCACCCGCGCGCGGCCGAGGTCGACTTCCGCGAGGAGATCAAGGACGCGTCGCAATTGAAGGTGCCGTATATGGCGATAGTGGGCCGGCGCGAGGCGGGAGATGGCACGGTGTCGCTTCGGGCGCGCGGTGCGAGGAAGAGGCAGGTTACGCTGCCTGTGGAGGAGGCGGTGGGGCGGCTGCGGCTGGAGTCCGAGGGGAGGGCGCTGTGGGGCGTGGCGAATACGATGGACAAAAGCTGAGAACTGCCGCGCTGCTGACGTCGCCGCACGTCGCCTTGGCTATGTGCGGGGCAGCGATCTTCGCGGGCTGCGATGACGAAGTCGGCAGCGGGCCGGGCGCGCCGATCGACTTGAGCGAAGCAGCCATTGAGGTGCTGGGTGGCTCCGACGCCCTCGCCGTGGTCCGAGACCTGGACGTCTTGAGCGACGGTTCCGTCTGGGTCTTGAACTCGGCCGAGCCCTTCTTCGTCGGATTCGGTCCGGACGGCGGGTCCCTGGGCGCTCACGGACGATCCGGCAGAGGGCCCAGCGACTTCCCGATGCCCGCGGGCTTCGTCACGGGAGGATGGCAGGGGGAGGCATGGACTCTCGACCTTGTGCGCCACGCGATAATCCGGATCTCGCAACCGGATGCGGAGTGGGCCGAGATCCCCTTGCAGTCGGCGTCCCTCCCTCGTGGCAGCGTGCGGGGCGGCATGAGCATGCTGAACGCCTCGGTGCGAACTGCGAGACTCGGCCGCGAGATCATCGTCGCGCGCACGAATGAGACGATGGAGTCCGGTGTGCTGAACTACCGTCTCTCGCTCCTGCGACCCGACCTGATCGCTGTGGATCCGGACGCAGGTGGAGCACGCACCCTTCTGGCCTTCGGTGAGGTGCTGGACGACCCGTCCGGCGACTTCATCCCGAGCGAGGGCGGTTTCCCGCTCTGGTATCGGTTGTGGGCCGCTTGCGGCGACGTCGTCCGCATCTACGATCGGGTGACGAACCAGCTCCGTGGCTTCGACGGATCAGGGGCCGAGGTGCGCCCCTTCGACCTTCCACCCGTCCCCTTCACGGAGGTCACTCCTCGCCAGTTCGCTGGAGCGGTGTTCCCGATCAGGCAGGCCGAGCTGACGGGAGATGTCTGGAGCAGGCTCAGCGCAGAGGACAGCCTTCGAGTCCTGAATCAGGCGGCGCAATCGGTTACTGGGGAGCCGCGCGAACTCGCGAGCTACCTGCCACGCTATGTGGACTTTCGCTGCAGTGAAGACGGGACGATGTGGATGAACCCCGTCGATCTCGACGCCGGTGGACTGAAGGGGGCTTCGATGTGGCTGCGAATCGCGCCCGATGGATCAACCCGGGAAGTTCACCTGCCCCAGCGGTTCGATGCGTTTCGCTTCACGGAGTCCCGGATCTGGGGTGTGTACAGGGACGAATTGGACATCCCGTCCGTCGCGTCGATCGCGCTGCCGGCTGGTTGAGAGGGTCCGTCTGCGACGGGTCCACCGGCAAGATGCCGATCCCGGCGTCATTCCTGTACCTGCAGCCTGTACTTCGCGACCCGCCACGGCGGGATGTCCGGATTGAGCAGCACGTAGAGATACCGGCCGCCGCCCACGACCTTGCTGCCCTCTGGCACGGCAACGTCTTCGAAGAGCTTGGCTCCGGTGTGCCGGTCGTAGGCTTCCACGAAGGTGTGGATTTCCCGGATGGACGGGGGAAGTTTCTCTCCGTCGGGACGGGCCAACGTGAACACGAGGTAGTCGCCGTCCACAACATCGATTCGGGGGACAAAGTCGTAGCTCGCAAGCAGGTCCCGCATTCGATTCACATCCGGTGCTTGTCCGGCACGGAAGGCGAAATACCCGAACGGGATTTCGGGGATTCGACGGAAAGACGGTGACGGCTGGCCGATCGTGCCGACCGAATCGCCCGCGCCGTTCAGAATCGTGGCCGGGTACAGCAGCGATGCCATGACGAAGATCGAATCGCCTGCGATAGCACTTGTCAGCCCAGCCAGACCGCCCCAATACGGTTTCTCAAAGACGGGTGTGGTCCAGCTGCTCCATGCGACGCGTCCGTTTGCCAGGCGATGCAGATTGCCCTCCTGTTCGCCTGTTGGCCGGAAGTTGCTTTCCGGGATACCCATGAAAACGAGGTCGTCCCCAATGGGGATCAAGTCAGCGATCAAGTAGCCGTGGAGCGGCAACAGGGAATCCTGGGTCAGATCGCCGTGGAGATAGGTCAGCCAGGTATTGCGCGCGCTGGCCACCACGATCCCTCCCGAAGCCGTCTCGGCCACGCCGCTGATTCTGCGGAACTCCCATGGCCCGTCGCCGAACCGACCGAACGCGGCTTCGAGCTCACCCTTCTCGTTGTAGATCCTGACGCGGGGCCGGAGCCGGTCGCTCATCAGGAAGCCACCGTCGCGCCTCTCCAGAAAGATCCCGATCTCGGCGACCAGATCGACCGGGTCGTCATCCAATTCAATGACTTCAACCAGCTGGAAGACCTCGTCGAAGGGGGGTGAGGGGATTGCGATCTCGTCATCGTCGCACGAAGCCAGCAACCCGGCCGTGGCGAGGGCAATGGCAGGAAGCCGAGGATTGTCGCGCCTGCGCCTCATGGTGATCCTCCGCCTCCGGGTTGACTGTTGGACGCATGCTCCCTAGCGTTCCGCCCTGCCTTGCACCTTCAAGGAGATAGTAATGCCTACGTATGTGACGGTTCGCCATGTCCGCTCATTGGACACCCAGGCGCGCCGACCTATCACAGCACTTCCTGCGGAGCAGGGCGCTTGCCTCTAGCCTGATCGCTCAGGCCCCCGTCGCGCGAAGAGACCTGGTCGTCGAGATCGGGCCGGGACGCGGCATTTTGACTGGAGAGCTGGCGAGTCATTGCCGCGAAGTCGTTGCTGTAGAGTTCGATGGAGCGCTGTGCCAGGCGCTTCGCAGGCGGTTTCGTGGTCGCGCCCGGGTCAAGATCGTCCAGGCCGACTTCCTGCGTTTTCGGCTGCCGGATGCCCCCTTCAAGGTCCTGGGGAACATCCCGTTCAACCGGACTGCCGCGATCGTGCGTCGGCTGGTCCACGCCCCCTCACCACCGGAGGACGCCTATCTGGTGGTCCAGCGTGAAGCGGCGGAGCGGTTTGCGGGAGGGCCCTACTGCCGCGAATCCATGTCCTCGCTGCTGCTCAAACCGTGGTGGCAGGTCGAGATCGCGCGGCGCCTTCGACGCACCGACTTCGATCCTCCTCCGAATGTCGATGCGGTCGCGCTCTGGCTCGCCCGTCGAACGAGACCGCTCGTCGATCGATCGCAGGTCGCGGACTATCAGCGTTTCATCGGGACCTGCTTTGGGCGGGACGGCCACACGATCGGGCGGTGTCTGCGGCCGGAATTCACACGAACACAGGTCCACCGGTTGGGTCGTGACCTGAGGTTCGACCCGTCAGGGCCGCCCTCAAGGGTGACCTTTGACCAGTGGCTCGCGCTGTTCCGGTTCCGGGCGCTGGCGCGCTCGTAGTGCGTTTCAGCTGATCACTCGCCTCCAGTTCGTGATGATCTTCGGTGCGTCCTCCAGGAGCGCGTTGAGGTCGGCGATCACGCCGTTCACGATGCCGGAGAGGTCCTCCGCCCGCTGAGCCGCGCCGGCTTCGATCTCCGTCAGCACCTCCATCTGCCCGACGGTCGGTCGCGCCTGCGGCCCCCCGACGGCACGGGAGATGTTCCGGAGCTGCTCGATCAGGCGCGGCCAGTCGCGATAACTCATCGATCCCGGCGGACGACGCACTTCGCTCGACACGGCGGTCAGCTGATCCTGCGCGTCGGCGGCGACGGTCTTCACCTGTTCCTCGTTGGACAGGTTCTTGCCTTCGATGGACTCAAGCAGCCCGTCGATCTGGCCGTTCAGGTCGAGCATCGTCCCCATCATCTGGTTGAGCTGGGTCTCGAGGTCGCGCGCACGCATGGCCGCGGTGAACCGCTCCTCGTAGACGGCCTGCGACGCCGCCACGTTCGGGTCGCCGCGAAGCTGGAAGTCCTTCGACAATTCCTGCTCGCCCACGGCAACCGTCGCCGTGTAGGTGCCCGGCACGGAAGGCGGGCCCGACGGACCGAAGAAGAAGAACCCGCCGCCCGGAGGGCCCTGTCCCGGAATCGGCTCGGCGCCGGTCCAGCGGAGGTCCCAGATCGCGCGGTTCACACCCGGTGCGGGGTCGCGGTGCTGGAACTCGCGCACGAGGGTGCCGTTGCTGTCGGTGATGCGTACGTCGACGGAGTTGCCCGCGGTCTCGGCGGCGGCGTCCGAGAGGTAGAAGTGGATCCAGGCGCCGGGGTCGGGATTCTCACCGGCGAAGCGGCTCTGGCCGAAGTTGCTCGTGCGGCCCCACATCTCCCACTCCGTTGCCATGCGGATGTCGAAGAGATGGGCGTCCTGGCCGATCGCTTCCGTCAGCTCGACCATGGGCTGGATGTCGTCGAGGATCCACGCGCCGCGGCCGTGGGTGCCGATGACGAGGTCGTTGTACTGGCGCTGGATCTTGACGCCCCGAACCGAGACGCGTGGGAGATTGCCGCGGATGTCCACCCACGTGTCGCCGCGGTCCCACGAGGCGAAGATGCCCCGGTCCATGCCGACGAAGAGCAGGTTCGGGTTCGAGGGGTGCTGGCGGACGACCTTCACGTAGTCGTCCTGGGGGAGCCCGGCAGAGATGTCGCGCCATGACTCTCCGTAGTCGCGCGTCTCGTACAGGTGCGGCGTGAAGTCGTCGAGGCGGTGGTTGTCGACGGCCATGTACGCGGTCCCGGCCTCGGTGGGCGATGCCTCGATGTTGCCGATCCAGGTCTCGGCGGGCAGACCGGGCACGCGGTCGCGGACGTTGGTCCAGTTCGCACCGTTGTCGCGGCTGATCTGCACGTTGCCGTCGTCGGTGCCGACCCAGATCACACCCGGCTCGACCTCGTCCTCGGCGATCGTGAGGATCGTGGTGTGGAATTCGGCCGCAGTGTTGTCGAGGTAGATCTCGCCGCCGGAATCGAGCTGCTTCTCCGGGTCGTCCGTGGTGAGGTCGGGGCTGATCACGTCCCACGAGTGGCCGTAGTCGCTGCTGCGGAAGACGACGTTGCCGCCCCAGTACACGGTGCCCGGATCGTGCGGCGAGATGACGATCGGCGCGTCCCAGTTGAAGCGGTACCTCGCCTGGAACATGCCCTGTCCCTGCGACCCGATCATCAGCGGCCACGGCTCGATCGACCGCGTCTGCCCCGAGTTGATGTCCGTGATGCGGAAGTAGCCGCCCTGGGCATTCGAGTAGACCAGGTTGGGCTGGCCCGGCACCGGCACGGTGTAGAAGCCGTCACCGCCGGACACGGTGTAGAAGTAGCCGGGCAGGATGCCGCGCCGGTCGTTGAGGCGGCTCGGACCGCACCAGTTGCCGTTGTCCTGCAGTCCGCCACACACGTAGTAGGGGTCGCGGTCGTCCACGAAGATGTGGTAGTACTGCGCGAGGCTGAAGTTGCGGAAGATGTGGAAGTTGGCGCCGCCGTCGTACGACACCTGCATGCCGCCGTCCGAGCCGGAGAGGATCCGCTCACCGTCGAACGGGTCGATCCAGTACGCCTGGTGGTCGCCGTGCACGTCGTTGGCGATGCGGTCGAAGGTGCGGCCCCCGTCGGTCGACTTCGAGAGCCCGCCCGAGAGCGTGTACATCGTCTCGTGGTCGGACGGGTCGACGTAGACGTCCGAGTAGTAGAACGGCCGGAAGTTGAGCTGGTTCTTGTTGTCGTTGACCATCGACCACGTCTCGCCGTAGTCGTCGGACCGGAAAAGCGTGCCGGCGGTGGGATACTCGGTGATCAGGTAGACGGTGTTCGGACGCGACTGCGCGACGCTGATGCCGATGCGGGCCATGGGCTCGTCCGGCGTGGTCGTGATCTTCTTCCACGAGATGCCGCCGTCGCGGGAGACGTAGAGCGCGGTCTCCTTGCCCCCGTCGTCGAAGCGCCAGGGCTTGCGGCGGAAGGTCCACATGCCGGCGTAGACGTTCCGGGGATTGGTCAGGTCGATGTCCATGTCCGAGCACCCGGTGTCCTCGTCGACGAAGAGGACGTGCTCCCACGACTGACCGCCGTCCGTGGTGCGGAAGACGCCGCGCTCCTGGTTGGGGCCCCATTCGTGGCCCATGGCGCAGACGAGGGCCACGTCCGGGTCGCGCGGGTCGACGACGATGCGCTTGATGCGCTCGCTGTCGTCGAGGCCGAGATGGGTCCAGGTCGCGCCGCCGTCGGTCGAGCGGTACACACCGTCGCCGTAGGAGACCGAGTTGCGCGGATCGGCTTCGCCGGAGCCGAGCCATACGACGTTGTGGTCCGACGGGGCAAGCGCCAGGGCGCCGACCGAATAGGTGTTCTCGTCGTCCCACTGGTGCTCGAAGGTCACGCCACCATTGTTGGTCTTCCAGACGCCTCCGTCGGCAGCGCCGACCCAGAAGGTCCGCGGATCACCCGGCACGCCGAGGATGGCGGATACGCGCCCGCCCATGTTCACGGGACCGATGTGACGCCATTCGATGTCGCCGAGGGCGGCGGAGATGGCGTCGGGGGTTTGGGCCTGGGCCGGTGTGGCGAGTGGGGTGAGGAGGGCGAGTGGGAGAGCGAGCACGAGGCAGAATGCGCTGCGGGACAAGGGCATTGCGGGTTCTCCGATGGCGGCTGGCAGGTGGTGGATGGATCCCCTACTAATAGTCGGATTTGGGGATCCTGACGAGACGTGGCGGTCGGACGGACCGGCGCCTCAGGGTCGCACCAGTCGGCGCCCCTGCACCTGTCCGGAGCGGCGCGAGTCAACGCGCAGACCCCAAACGTGGTCGCGGGTTGCGTCGCGAAGCCGAAACCAGTCCGGCAACAATACCTGGCGGGGTGCTGCGCCGATGTCGCTTCGATCAAGGACGTACCAGACCGTTCCGGAGTCCATTTCCTCGCTGCTGCGAAGCCAAACTTCATTCGATGCCGTCGGGACGACCGCCGTCACAAGCGGCAATTGCTCAGGGATGTAGAGAGCGTCTTCAACGATTGCGCGCACCTCGCTAGTCGACAGGGTGTCGCCCCCGAACTGCCGCAACATTCCTTCCACCAATCGCATCCTGGCCTCGATGGCTTCTTCTGCGCTCTCGCGTTGCAGGAGCACCGGGCGAACCGGGACCCAAGCATCGAAGATGGTGTCACTACCCGGCATTATCTCAACGACGCGGACCTCGCCGACACCACCGCGCCTCTGCACGAATCCTGCCGCGTCATAGCGCGAGTTGAAATAGATGATGTCGTTATCGGTGAAGGGTTGACTCGACAGTGCCAGATTCCCGTCCAAATCGACTGCGAAGTCGTCTCCACTCGAGTCGTACATGCCGAGCGTATCGGCATTCCAACTCCCTTCGACAAGACGCACATGGGCCACGGCCACCTCCCATGCCGGGTGTCCCTCCTCCAAAGTGAGTGCACGGTAGGCAGGCGGAAGCCGTCCCCGTGCCAGGAAGGATCCGTCAGCCAGGATGGCGGTCCGCTGCCACATATCGGGTGGACTCGGGGTCGAACTCACGAGCCGTCCATCGTGCGCAAAGCGTCCCCACCCACCGTCGTATCGGATCCAGATCCCGGCCGAATCCAGGTATGCGCCCCGGGGACTGCCGACGGGTGGGGTGTCGCCGCGTTGCCCGAACTCCAGAACGGGCTCTTGTGGGCTGGCAGGATCCCAGACCGTAACGCGTCGAGCCTGACGAACCATGATTCTGGTGCCCCTGGCGTCGGCTTTCACGTTCGAAAGACGCGGCAACGCAGTGCTGCTTCCCGGTTCACCGCCAATGACGATGTCGGGTGTCGTTGACCACACTTGTTGTGCACCTGGACCGGCTGCCCGGGCGGGTGTTGGAGCACACCATAGTCCAGCCAGGCACAACAGGGCTGCATGCGACAAAGTGCCTCGTGTGATCAATCTGCCTCCCCATCCCGCCGAATCAGTCGGCGGCCAACCGCGTAGCGAACATCGAAAGAGTCTCGTCGGATCCCCCACACGTGGGTGTCATTAGCGTCATGGGGCGAGAACGAGGTTGGCAAGAGAATTCGCCTCACCGAAGAAGTTCCTTCTGATTCACCCACGCGGACCGTATACCACACGTTGAGTGAATCGGCACCAGCGTCTTCGAAGGTTCTCATCCACAACTCACCGTTGGACGCCACTGCCACGTCCTGAACGGGCGGATAGTGCTCCGGCACATACAGAGCATTCGCAATAGCCTTCCTGGCAGCGCCCGGGGCCAAGCTGCTTGCCGGAGCCTTTGCGAAATCCTCGGCTGCCCTGTCAAGCAGCTCGTCCACATCTTCCGTCGGCAGAGCCAATGGCGCAAAGCTCATTCTCCGGGACCAGACAGCTTTGCCTTCTGCTGACAACTCTGTCAGATCGACCTCGCCTAGGCGTAGACCCCTCATGCGAACCAGGACCACCGAGTTGGATTGCGCATTGTAGATCACTTGGTCCGAGTCGCTGTACGGCTGATACGTGAACATCGTCAGAGCCAGGTTGTCTGGGTCCCCGGTTCCCAGGATCTCGTTCGTCACATCAAGAACCGCCAACGTATCGACAGTCCAACGTCCATCACCCTCCCTCAGTCGGACGACGGGCAGGTGGTCGATGGGATCGTCGCCCCACCATCCGATACGGTAGGCCGAATCAACACGGGGATACACAAGGAGGCTGCCATCCTCAAGTATCGCCAGAGGGTCAAAGCGAAATCCGCGATAGCTCACCGACGAGGGGACTGGTACCGTCGCCAAGTGATGGCCATCGGGAGAGAACACGACGAAGTGATCCCTATCCAGCACTTGAAATCCTTCAGGCGTGACATGGATCCCGTCTGGACGGCTACGGAATTCTCCAGGTCCCTCGCCCGGGCCGCCGACCGAGAAGAGCGGCGATCCGTCGGGCGTCCAAACGGTCACCCGAGACTCAAGGGGATCAACCACATAGACCCGTTTGCCTTCATCCCCCAATCGTATATCTGAGATCCCTTGGAAACCGGCAGGCTGCCCGTCCTGGCTACCGATCTCGTAGGCCGGTACAGTGGTCCAAGTGTCGCCAGTCTCAAGGGACGCCGGTGGCGAGTCGGCACTGCCACACCCAAACACGTTCGCCACGGTCGTGGCGACGACCCACCTCCGAGACCAAGGCATTGCGTCGCGCGGGACGCGGGTTGCTCCAGAGATCCTCACCAACTGCTCCTGATCGTGCGTCCAAGCCCGTACGCGAGCGATCGATTTGCTGCGCGCCATGCAATCAATCCCCTGGAGGCTCGTCCTCCACGAACCCGCGATAGTCCACCGCCCGCTGCCGTGGCCAGACCTCGTCCAGCGTCTCCGCGTCGAAGAGCCTCCCATTCATCATTACCTGTTCGACGGACAGGGTGTTACGCAGATCGTCGAGTGGATTGCGCGACATGATCGCCAGATCGGCGAGCTTGCCGGGCTCGATCGAGCCGATCTCCGTCTCGAGGCCGATACCGTTGGCGCCGAAGATGGTGGCGGACTTGAGCGCGTCGTGGTTCGACATTCCGCCCGAGGCGACCATCCACAACTCCCAGTGGAAGCCGAGGCCCTGGAGCTGGCCGTGGCTGCCGACTCCTGCGAAGCCGCCGTCAGCGACGACATCGGCGAGGAAGCGGGCGTGGTCCTCGAAGACGTATTCCTCGTCCATCGCCCACGCGACCGAGCCTGCGGCGCCTGCACGTCGCCGAGTGCGGGAATCGAGGGTTTCGTGGGGGGTGAAGCGGGCCAGGCGCTCGTTGCCGTGAACGTTCTCGTTCGTGAACCAGTAGATCTCGCCCATGGGGCCGCCGAAGGAGACGATGAGCGTCGGCGTGTTGAGGACCTTCGTCTCCGAGAAGAGGCGGACGACATCGTGATAGAGCGGGTAGACGGGCAGGTTGTGCTCGATGGCGGGGTAGCCGTCCATGGCGTGCGTCAGGTCGAGCTGGAAGTCGAGGCCGGCCTCGGTCGCGGGCATGAGTTCGAGTTCGCGCGCGGCCATGACCAGCCACTGCCGCTGCTGGCGGTTCCCCGCGAGGTACATCTTGAAGGTCTTGGTGTCGTAGTAGTCGGAGTAGCGCTTGAGGACGTCGCGGGCGTGGTCGAGGTCGCGGATGCCTTCCAGGGCCTGGTAGTTGGCGAAGACGCCCGGACCGGTGGAGTAGATGCGCGGACCCAGGATGTCGCCTGAGCGCACGCGGTCGGCGTAGGTGAGGACGTCCGAGACGCCGGTCTGGGGGTCGCGTGTGGTGGTGACGCCGAAGGCCAGGTTGGCGAGGTAGCCCCACGGCTGCGTGGTGTGGATGCCGGCCGGCGGACGGAGGTGGGCGTGGGTGTCGACGAAGCCGGGTGTGATGGTCATGCCGGAGACATCGCGGGTCTCGGTGCCGTCGGGAACTTCCAGGGTGCCGGAGGGGCCGACGGCGGCGATGCGGTTGCCGTCGATGAGGATGTCGCCGTTTTCGATAACTTCGTCGCCGCGCATGGTGACGAGGCGGGCGCCGCTGAGGAGGAGTGTCCCGGTGGGGAGGTCGCGGGGGATGTCGAGGGCGACGCGGATCTCGGTGGGCTGGTAGCGGGCGTCGCCGGAGGAGGACTCGGCGGGGTCGTCTTCGTCGGATTCTTCAGCGTCGTCTGGGGCGTCCTCGGGGTCTTCGGCGTCTGCAGGGGCGTCGTCCTCGTCCGATTCCTCCGCCTGGGCGGCCTCGACGCTGTCGGCAAACGCCTCCGCGTCGTCGAGGTTGTAGCGGAAGTAGGCGTTGCCCAGCGCCCAGACCACCTCTTCGCCGTCCGCGCTCCAGGACTGGAACTCGCCGCCGAACTCGGTAACGCGGGTGACCGGCACCGGGGCGCCGGCGGGATTGCGGACCGGGACGGTCGGCGCTTCGGCGCCCACCTGGGGAACCGTGATCAGGTAGAGGTCGTTGCCGACCTTGGCCAGCGCGCGTCCTCCGGCAGGCGACAGGCGAATCGACGAAGCGTTGGCCGCGGGTCCGCCCCGGTTGGCCGAGAAGCCGGTGACCTTGAGGTGCTCCTTCTCATCGGTGCCGTCCCAGCGGACCGAGACCAACCCGCGCGCGCCCGCTTGCAAATAGATACGGTCGTCCTGGTCGGCTCGGAAGTGCGGCTGGGAGCGTCCCAGCGACTCCGCGACGACCGTCGCCGCGCCCGGGCCGCCGCTATCCCACGCATACCAGGCGATGTCGGGCCAGCTCCCGCCGCCGGCACCCTGCAGACGCGCGCGCACGGGTGACTGCAGCAGCACGATGCGGTCGCCGCCGGGCGACCAGGTGGGTGTCTGCATGTAGTGCGTGGCCTGTGAGAGGCGCTGTGGATCGCCGCCACTGGAGGGGATCGCCCAGAGATGGCCACCGTCGGGCTCACGCCAGCTCACCACAGCGATCGTCGAGCCGTCGGGCGACCATGCGGGATGGTAAAGGGCACCGTCGACCTCCGCGCCGATTCGGCGCGGCTCATCCCCATCGGCATCCATGACATACAGGGCGCCAAGCGCGGTGAAGGCGATCTCGCTGCCGTCCGGGGACAGGGCCACGTCGCGGATCTGGCGCGCGCGGAAGGTCGGCGTGTCCTCGACCGGGTAGTCGAAGTCGAGGCGCGGGCCCGCGTGGATCGTCACGTCGGCGGTGAAGGGGATCGGGGCCGGCTCGGTTCCGTCGAGAGGGACGTGCCACAGGCCGCCGTCGTACGACGCGATGAGGGCGGTGCCGTCGGGGGTGAAGGTGTAGCCGGGGAGGATGTCGAGGGTCGCGCGGCTCTCCATGTCGTCGCGCTGGACCGGATAGACCAGCCAGCGCTCGTCGCCGGTGGCGAGGTCGCGGGCGCGCAGGCCGGTGGCGTCCTCGTGGCGGGAACCGTAGACGAGGGCGGTGCCGTCGGGGGAGACGGCCGGGCGAAAACCGGAGCCGTAGCGGCCGGTGACGGTGGCCTGGCGACCGGTCTCGCGATCGTAGCGGATGAGCTGGTACTGTGGGAAGGCCGCGTCGTAGTTCCAGTCGCGGCTGCCCTGGGCCAGGTAGATGTAGCGGCCCGATGGGTCGAAGGCGGGACCGATGGCCTTGAGGTTGTCGGGCTCGTCGATGAGCGCGATCCCGCTGCCGCCGTCGCGGTGGAAGAGCCAGGGCTTGGCGGCGCCGCCCAGTGGGCTGAAGGTGCGCGACGCGACCAGGTACTCGCCGTCGGGCGACCATGCGGGCGAGGTGTAGAGGTTGTTGTTGCCGCGCGTGATCTGGGTCGTGTCGGACCCGTCGACGCTCAGTACCCAGAGATTCTGGCCGCCGCTGCGGTCGGAGACGAAGACGATTTCGGAGCCGTCGGGGCTGAAGCGCGGCTGGCTCTCGAAGGCGGGGCCGGTGAGGAGCGGGGTGGCGGTGCCGCCGTTGACGGGGAGGGTGTAGAGGTCGCCGAGGAGGTCGAAGACGAGGGTGGCGCCGTCGGGGCTGATGTCGACCGAGATCCAGGAGCCCTCGCTGGTGGTGAAGCTCACCGTGCGGGTGGGCTCGAGGGGGAGGGAGGCGGTGGCGAGGGAGTCGGGGGGCTCCTGTGCGTACGAGGGAGCCACAGCTACGTTGACGGCTAGGGTCACGCAAAGTGCGGTAGCCAGCGAATTCTCCATTTCATTGTTCCTAGCGTTGGTATGAGCGGCGCAAGCACCTTCAGCGAAGCTACAAGCTTGCCAACCGCCGCAACGTGTTCTTGTACTTAACTATAAACTCATCCGTTCTGAGTGGCTTCTTGCTATAGAAATCAACTGAGTCTATGCCATGTATAGGACCCAATTCGAGGTCCCGGCGAATCTTCTTCACGGTTTCGGGCGAAACGTCACGTCCGTCACCATCGTAGTGTACCTGCGTATGCAGGGTGCGTTTTCGTTGAATTACCCCCCAATAGTCTCTTCTTTTTTCCCGCACAATGTTTGCCTTGTTTCCTGAGATATCAATACTACAGTCATAGCCTCCCAAGATGGGTCTGTATTTTCGGAAAGCCATAACCCGTTCATCCTTGTTGACCGCTCTGGACCACCCACAGAGTCTTTGGGCCACCGCGTAAGTCTCATAGTCCAAACCATCTCGACGCCCCCCGTCGGTGATACGATGTTGTGCAACGATGAGTACGAACTTGAATATGTCGTCTTCACTGCACGTCAAGACTGTGTCGTTTTCGTCAAGAAACACTAGCGTGGCCACTAGGGCCGTGCGCTTGTTGCCATTGTGAAAGGGATGGTTGTGGATCAATGAATAGAGCAGGGCAGCCGCAGATGTCTCAACGGTGGGGTACTTGCGGATGCCGCCAATGCCCGTCTGCGGTCTAAACATCGCCGACTCCAAGAGGTTCTGATCTCGGACCCCAGGAGGATCGATAGGGTCACCGCTGTTGGCGAAGTCGACGACTAGTTCATTGTGAATCGCCTCGATCTCTTGGGCGTCAAGAAGTCGAAGTTCTCGGTGTCGGCCCAATCCTGAGAATGGGGGAGTGGGTAACGGCTGATGATGGATGTACTGGGGTTCGTCCGCTTTGGGCTTACGAATCACGCCGGTGGCAGGGTCGATTCCTTTCGACCTTGCGGTCGCTCTCAGAAAACGCACTGCCCTCTGCGGTACCCTAGTCCCGTCGGGCTTGAGTTGGAATCCTCCTTCCGCGAGGTCAGCCCGCAAGTCGGCTTCTGGCTGCCCTAGCAGTTCAGCCCAATATGTCACCCTCCGCAGATCCCGCTTGGTCGCTACGCCCAAGCTTCGGCGAGCCGCATCAACAAAGCGGGACGGAACCACATCGTTAGGGTTACCGATTCTGGTCGCACCGAGATCCCACAGTGTTACCAAGACTAGATCGATATCGACGCCGGCTTCTCTGGCGAGGGTCGCAACTGGTATGGCTTTCCGCTTCATCTGCTGAGCCTATGGTGCAACGAACGCAATTGGCAAACCGTGTTGTCGCTCACTCTCCGGCATTCATCTCGTTGGCTGGAGTTCGCGGGTACCCTGTGCTCGTCAAGCGACACCAGGATGTTGGCGATCTTGACCAACAGTTGGGTCGGACGGCGATTCATGTCGTGCGACGCCCTCGGCGGTTGCATAGCCGCGCCGAGGTGGTCGCTCTTCAAGCCAATCATCTGGGATCCTTTCAGAACAGGTCCTCTCCCGGCAGCGCCGATGCCTGTTCGAGCCAGCCGACCAGGAGGTCTTCGTCGGGCTCGTCATCCTCATGGATGTGGAAATAGCGCACGTGCTCGTACTTGGACGCCACCGGCGGGACCGGCCGTAGCGAGCCGCCGTTGAGCAGGGTCACCTTGATGTACTTCGTGAAGCAGTGGAACGACAGGAACCAGCCCTGGCCCTCGATGCCGTAGAAGGGCGAGTTCCAGCGGACCGCTTTACGGACCTCGGGCACCGTGCGCTCGATCAGCGCGTCGAGTTGGCGGCCGACCCCTCGCTTCCACCCCGGCATGGCCGCGATGTAGGCCTGCACGGGCGCATCCCCGTCATCCTTCGCGATCTGGGGATTGCCGCCCGAGAGGAGTCTCGGCTTTGCTGCCGCACCCTCGGCGGCCCGCCCGCCGGCACGTTTTGGCACGCGGAATCAGCTCGCCGCCGGCACAGCCCGGTACTTGTCGAACCAGGCCACGATGTTCGCGATCTTGGCCATCAGCTGGCTCGGCCGCCGGCTCATGTCGTGCGACGCGCCCGGCAGACGGATCACCGCCGTGTCAATCCCGCGCATTTTCAGCGCGTGGAACATCTGGTAGGACTCCGACAGCGGCGTCCGCAGATCCTCCTCGCCGGTGATGATCATCGTCGGCGTCTCGACGTTCCCCACCAGCGACAGCGGCGAGAACCTCCAGTAGGGCTCGGGATCCTCCCACGGCAGCCCCTCGTAGCGGCTGAAGTAGTAGCCGTACCAGTTGTCGGCGGTCAGCGTCTTGCTGATCCAGTTGACGACGGGCTTCTGCGACACCGCGGCCCGAAACCGATTCGTCTTGCCCACGATCCACGCGGTCATGATCCCGCCCGCGCTGCCGCCGGTGACGAACAGGTTGCTCTCGTCGACGTATCCTTCGGCAATGACAGCGTCCACGCCCGAGATCAGGTCGTCGTAGTCCTGGCCGGGATAGTTGTGGTAGAGCAGGTCGCCGAACTCTTCGCCGTAACTGGTGCTCCCCCTCGGGTTGGCGTAGAGCACGACGTAGCCTGCGGAAGCCAGAAGCTGCATCTCGGCAGAGAACCTGTCTCCGTAGTTCGACACCGGCCCGCCGTGGATCTCCAGGATGAAGGGATAGCGGCGATTCGGGTTGAAGTCGGGCGGCTTGACGATCCAGCCCTGGACCGGCCGGCCGTCGAAGGAGGATTCCCACCAGATCTCCTCGACCTCGCCGAGGGTTTTGCCCGTCAGGAGGTCCGCGTTGAGGGACGTGATGGTGCGCGCGGCCGCGCCGCCGTGTCTGCCGACGGCGAGTTCGCCGGGCATGTCGGGGCGGGTCTGGTTGAGGGCGATGGTGCCGTCGCCTGCGACCGAGAACGAGCCGCCGCCGTACGGACGCCCGTACGAGGTGCCGCCAAGGTCGCCGGCGAGGACCTCGAGGTCGCCGTCGAGTGTTGCGAATCCGACCTTCGAGTTGCCCTCGTCGTCGTACTGGAAGTAGACGCCGCTGCCGTCGGCGGCCCAGACGGGGTTGGAGACGCTGCGGTCGAGGCCGGCGGTGAGGACGCGGTGGCCGCCGCCGTCGAGGTTCATGACCTGGAGCTGGCTGACCTGGTAGGTGCGGGTGCGGTCCTCGTAGCCGACGAAGGCGACGCGGCGGCCGTCGGGCGACACGGCGGGACTTCCGTCGGGGCCGGGGCGGTCGGTGATGGCGCTGATATCGCCGGTCAGCACCGACGCGATATACAGCTCCGAGTTGCGGTAGTCGAGCACGTCCGGATTGCGGTTGGCCGAGAACACGACGTGGGTGCCGTCGGGCAGCCAGGCTGCGGCGCTCGAGTGCTGGAAGTCGCCCGATGTGACCTGCATCGGCGTCCCGCCGTCTACGGGGATCACGAAGATGTGGTTGTAGCCGAAATCGAGGTACCCGACCCCGTCCTGCCGGCTCTTGAAGCGGTCTTCCATGATCGGCGGATCGGCCCATTCGGCTCCCGGCGGAGCCTTCGGAGGCGCGGCCAGGCTCGGCGCCGGATAGGGCACGAGCATGTTGAAGGCGATGTGGCGCCCGTCCGGCGACCACCGGAGCCCGCTGGGAGACTCGGTGAGCTGGGTGAGGGTGGCTGTCTCGCCGGTATCCATCCAGCGCAGGTGGATCTGGCCGTCGGCGGTGTAGGCGATGCGCGTGCCGTCGGGGGACCAGCGCGGCGATCCGCCGTCGCCGAGGCGGCGGTGATCGGAGCCGTCGGCGTCGATGATCCACAGTTCGGAGCGCTTGCGGTCGCGCATGATGTCCATCGAGGTGCGGACGTAGACGACCTGGCCGCCGTCGGGGGAAATCTGTGGGTCCGCGGCGTATTCGAGCTGAAAGACGTCCATCGACTCGAATTGGGATTGGGCGTGGGCGGGGTGGGCGAAGGCGATGGCCAGCACGGCCAGGGCGACCGGGACCGCCCGCCGCAGTACGTTCTCTTGGTGCATATGGGAACTCGCTGAAGTAAGGGACGTGGGGCTTCCAACTTCCGCCCGGCGGGGCCGAACGGCAACCTGTTCTATCACGGGCCAATTGGACGGGCTCACCACCGGAGAATGCCATGAGAACGACGATTTCAGCTCTGGCCGTGGCTGCTGCGGCCTGCGGTGGGGACTTGGGGGATGGTGGCGAAGCGGACTCTTCACTCCTTGCTCTCGGCCGGACGCCTGGCGGCGCCCTGTACCACGCCGCGAACTGCTTGCCGCAGGACGAGCGGGCCCGGCTCGTGACGTTCGCACCAGGGACTGGCCTCACACCCGACCACTACCAGCTGTTCGTGGAGCACCTGGGGAATGCGTCTGGCCTCTGCGTTGTCGCGGTACAGTACGAAAACACGCGGCTTGCTGCGGCTTGCTGCACGACCACGGAAACGCCCGACGGGCTACAGGACCCCGATTGCCTGCTCCGCCTCCTTTCGGCCAAGTCGGCGTCGGAACCGGAACGCATGACCTGCACCGACGGAAGCCTGTTGTCGGTGCCGTCCGCCAGAAGCGTCGAAGGTGCCATCCTGGAAGCGCTCGACCACCTTGGCATGACCGCGTACCTCACCGAAGACGGAAACGAGGTACTCTGGGACCGCCTGGTCCTGACCGGTCACTCACAGGGTGCACAACTCTCCAAGTTCATCGCGCTGACGCGCCACGCCGTAGCAGGTGTGGGCTCTATCGCGGGGGGTGTTCTCCCGATCGAGGGCCAGAGGGAGTTTCCCGACTTCGTATACGAGGAACGGGTCACGGAACCAGCTCTCTTCAAGGCGTTCCATCATCTGGACGATGCCGACAGCTTCCGCCGCGAGGTGTACGACGCGATCGGGATTCCATCGAGTCAGGTCCGGACCTCGGACGACCCGAGCTCCGACTGCACGGAGAATCCGCACAGCTGTGTGATCGTCGACCGCGCTATGCCGATGGAAGGTGGCGTCCCGGCATTCCTCAACGACTGGGAGTGGCTTGTCTCCCCGGCTGGGCGACCCGGTCCCCGCAGTCTACGAGGTTTGGCGACCCTCTTCTTGAAGACCCGGGGTTACCTTACTGCCCCGTTCGTTTTCCCAGTAGCTACCCTCTGAACCAGGAGTCGATGGCTTGAGCACGGGACGCATCGTCTCGACCCAGATCGCCCGAGCGGATCTCTTGAAATGGGGGGAAGAGCAGTTCGGTGACTGGATCAAGGCCGTAGTGGACATGTCCCGCGGGATCATGGCCGTTGGAGGAGACCTGCATGCGGACGATGAGGCGCTTCTCCTTGCAGATGGTTCGCGCCTTCAGAACCTCTGGGGAATCAACCTGTATCCCGAGGACGCGGGTCCGGACTGGATCGAATTCGACTCGATGATCAATATCCGTCCGCGGGACGGGAACCGTTCCCGGCGGTCACCGCTGCCAGGAAGTGTTGCGCGCCCGCGAGGAGTTCTGCCGACTCTTCTTCGACCCCGATGTGCCACCTGATTCGGCGGATGGACTACGTAGGTACTTCTTCGGTTTCGGATACGCTGCACGGATGCTTCACTACCGACGGCAGGCCCGAAATAAGCTGACGCCTGACGCCGAGGTGTGAGAATCGAGCCGGGCTACCGGCCGATCAGACCAGTTCCTTCCTGAATTCGTCCCATTCCAGGACCGGGTCGGTGGCATCATGCAGACGCGCCATGGCCACTGTGAGATCGTCGTGGTCCTCCAGAAAGCGCTCCAGCGCGTCGCAAACGATCTGGGAACGGCTGCGGTTAAGCTGTGCTGCGGCGGCATCCAGGGCTGCGACCTGCTCCCTGGAAACTCGTGTCGTGATTCTAGCCATGGTATCTGCTCCGATTGACGATCCCTGAAGACTGGCCCCCAATTCAATTTGCGCAAGACTTCGCTCCCAGGGAGGACCACCGCCGATGAAGACGCCTGCCCCGACGCTCCCAGCCTTGGCCGTGACCGCGGTTCTGACAGCACTCTCCGCCAGCGCCATCACCGCACAGCAGTACGAATACCCCGACCCCTTCCCGGGCGGCTACCCAAACCTCACGGGCGGCAGCGGCGCCGGCCGCATGTACATGGAGAGCTACTTCCCGCCGCCCGTCACCGCTTCGCCCACCTACCCGGCGTGGTCGCCCGACGGCGGCTCGATCGCGTTCGCGTACCAGGGCCGCATATGGGTCGTGCCGGTCGAGGGCGGCACCGCGCGCCAGGTCACCAGCGGGCCGGGCTACCACTCGCAGCCGAGCTGGTCCCCCGACGGCAGCCACATCGCCTACGCGGCCGACATCGACCGCAACTTCGACATCTTCGTCGCCGAGGTAGGAACGGGCGGCAGTGGGGCGACCGGCGAGCCGCGCCGCCTCACCACGCACCCCTTCCTCGACATGCGCCCGCGCTGGTCGCCGGACGGCAGCCGCATCCTCTTCACCACCGAGCGCGACGGCAACTTCGACATCTGGGCCTACGACATGGAGCGCGGCGAGGCGGAGGCCGTGATCGCCGACCTGCTGGCCAACGACATGGCCGGGGACTGGGTCGGCGGGACCGGGGACATCGTCTTCGTGTCACGGCGGGGCGAGGCCGCGCTCGGCTCG
>LXNI01000238.1_pt1 | contig 70015 bp, 70 predicted proteins | sample 809091 | NCBI WGS metagenome assembly LXNI01 (sample SAMN04870527, study PRJNA318959) | sponge metagenome | biome: 01000161; feature: marine sponge reef; material: water | host: Sarcotragus foetidus | place: Greece: Milos, Mediterranean Sea | collected 2013-05-29 | depth 5-7 m
CGGCATCGCAAAGCGATTCCGACAAACCATGATCGGCTCTAGGGTCCGGACTCAATTGGGGGATGCTCCTTTTTGCGCCCCCTCACCCGGCGCCGGGCAGGCTTGGCGTTCGCCTCGCCAACCCTCCGCATCCCTCTCCCCCGGGAAGGGGGCGAGGGATTTTGTGCCGCGCCGTCCGCAGCGCTCCCATGGTGGCTCAATTGAGTCCGGACCTTAGCCGAACAAACCGGATATTGGCGCCTTAAGCCGCGCGATTTGCTGTCTGGTCCGTCAGCAGCGAATACAACGCTTCAGGGGTGTCGGTAGCGCGAAGCTTATCGCAGACGCTCTTGTCCCGCAGAACGCGTGACACCCGCGAAAGTGCCTTCAGGTGCTCCGCGCCGGCGTTTTCCGGCGCGAGCAGGAGAAAGATCAGGTCGACCGGCCGCTCGTCAATGGAATCAAAATCGACCGGTCTTTCGAGCCGTGCGAACAGCCCGTACAGTGTACTGAGATCGGCGAGTTTTCCATGTGGGATGGCAATGCCGTTACCCACGCCGGTCGTGCCCAGTTTCTCCCTTTCCAGCAGAACCTCAAAAACCTGACGTTCACCAATGTCGAACAATGTCGCCGCACGCTTCGCAAGCTCTTGAAGCGCCTGTTTCTTGCTGGTGACCTTAAGGTTGGGAATTACACTTTCAGGTGTTATGAGTTCGGCGATTTCCATTGCCGTTCCTTCGACCAGGTTATCGGCTCATTCGAGAGAGCCATCCAGCGCTCATCACCCGGGATGGACAGCCATGCCGGATTTCCGGCCAGTCCCGGAGCCGGGGTGCGTCTCCACCAATGTGGCTACGGACGGATTTCCAATCAGGATGTCGTTGGGGATCACGTTAAAGCGCAATGTTTTTTATGAACGATTACGACGAATTAGCTCCCGCTGAGCGCGAGAGGGCCGGACCCTAGAACCCGGTGTCACGGCTGTCAAGGGGCGGTCGTCCCGGAGTCCGAAATGCGATATCGCGGGTCAACCGGCCAGCAGCGCTTTCTCGCGGCGACGCTGCACCGAAGACGGAATATTCATTGATTCTCGATACTTAGCGACGGTTCGCCGGGCAATATCAATGCCCTCCGCATTCAACAATTCGACCATCTTGTCATCGGACAAAATGGTATCCTTGGTCTCTCCGCCGACCAACGACTTGATTTTGTGTCTCACCGCTTCCGCTGAGTGAGCGTCTCCGCCAACCGTCGAGGCGATGGCCTGGGTGAAGAAGTACTTCAACTCATAAATGCCCCGGGGCGTGTTGATGTACTTGTTCGAAGTCACCCGGCTCACCGTGCTTTCGTGCATCTCTATTTCTTCAGCGATGTCCCGCAGCACCAGAGGCTTGAGATGTTCAACGCCCTTGGCAAAAAAAGCTTCTTGCTGAAGGACGATTTCCCGGGACACCTTGAGGATGGTCGTCGCCCGTTGGTGCAGGGCCTTAACAAGCCAGTTCGCCGATTGATATTTCTCTGCGATGTAGGCCTTCTCGTCCTTGGTTCTTACCGCGGCGGAAACCTCGGAATAGTACCTATTGTTCACCAGCACTCTGGGTAGGGTTTCGCTGTTCAGTTCAACGACCCATTTGCCGCCCGGTCCGGAGCGCATAATTACGTCGGGCGTAATGGGCTGCGCCATCACATGGTCGAATGCCTCGGCCGGCCGATGATTCAGGGCCCAAATTTCGTCGATCATGTCACGGATATCGTCGATATCCACGTGACACAGCTTGGAAAGGGCAGGGTAGTCATGTCGTTTCAGCAGTTCGACATTTTCCAGCAGACACGCCATTGCCGGGTCCAGCCGATCCCGTTCGCGGAGCTGAATGGTCCAGCATTCGACCAATGACCGGGCGAAAATACCTGGCGGATCCAACAGTTGAAGCTGGGAGAGCACCGTTTCTACCTTTGCCGCGGGGCAGCCCAGACGTTCAGCAATAGTATCTACCTCGTCGGCCATTCGACCTGCCTCGTCCAGCGACTCGATAAGTTGAATTGCTATCAGGCGATCGGCCGAGTCTTTGATGTCGACGGTGATCTGCGCCATAAGATGATCGCGGAGAGAAACTTCTTGAGAGAGGGTTTGCTCAAGAATTGTAGCGGTGCTTTCGCCGGAACCGCCGCCGCCGCCGATTGGCGAATAATCTGCCGGCCGCGGCGCGGCGCCGTCATCCGTCCAATCGTTCTGATAGTCGGCATCGAGTGCCTCGACTTGGGGAGTTTCCGGTGAATCCGCGTCAGCGAACTCAAGGTTGGCTGAATTGTCGGCCTCCTCCGGGTTGCTCTCGCTTGCCGCCGGTTGGTCCCCGGAACGATCAGGCTCGTCAAACTGATCCTGGCTGTTTTCGTTCCGTTCGAGCATGGGGTTTTCGGCGAGTTCGCCCTCCACATACTCAACAAGGTCCACGTTGGACAGCTGAAGCAGTTTGATCGCCTGTTGGAGTTGGGGCGTCATGACCAGTGACTGTCCCTGGCGGAGTTCGAGGCGGGGGACTATGGCCATCGGTAATCTAAAGGTTGAATTGGTCACCGAGATAAACCCGGCGCACGTCTTCATTGCCGACGATATCGGAAGCAGTGCCTTCCATCAGAACCATGCCGTCATGGATGACGTAGGCCCGGTCGATCACGTCGAGGGTGTCGCGGACGTTGTGATCCGTTATCAGCACTCCTATACCCCGGTTCTTGAGGTGGGCCACGAGGTCGCGAATGTCACTGACGGCGATCGGATCGATCCCGGCCAACGGTTCGTCCAGAAGTACGAAGCTTGGCCGCGAGGCCAGGGCTCGCGCGATCTCCACCCGGCGGCGTTCACCCCCGGACAACGCCAGCGCGGGTGTTCTCCTGAGATGGGTAATTGAGAATTCGGCCAGCAGCGCATCCAGCATCGCCTCGCGCCGCTCACGAGATTTCTCGATGACTTCAAGAACCGCGCGGATATTGTTCTCGACCGTTAATCCTCTGAAGATGGAGGCTTCCTGGGGCAGGTATCCAATCCCCAGCCGGGCCCGCCGGTACATGGGCAATTCGGTGATGTCTTCGCCGTCGAGGACGATCGAACCCGAATCCGGCGCGACGAGACCCGTAATCAAATGGAAGCAAGTGGTCTTGCCCGCTCCATTTGGACCGAGCAGCCCGACGACCTCGCCCCGGTCGATCGCTATCGACACGCCTCGGACAACCGGCCGTTTATCAAAACGCTTACCGAGATTGCGGGCCGACAGACCTCGAATATTTTCGGCAACGATCCGGGGCGTCTTTGCCTCCTGATCGTCCATCGGGCCAATCCGCCTGCGCTCGGGTTTGCGGGTCCGCTTGCTCACTGGCGGGGCTCCAATATGTTGATGTTCTGTATCATGCTCACGGCCATCTGTTGTGCGTCGGCTTTCAATGCCTATTTCTTGGGAACCAGCAGGCCCCGGACGCGCCCGCCGGAACCGCCCAACAGCCTACTGATCCCGGTGTTCAAATCGACCTCGGCACGGTCTCCGGCGAGCTGATTTTCGCCGCGCGTAATCCGGACGTCTCCGGTCAATGTGACGATCCCCGAATCCACATTGTACGTGCCCTTGCTCGCTCGAACCGTATCGATTTCGGTCTGGATGACGACATCGTCGAACGCCTGTACGCGGAAGACCCGGGATTTGCCCTGCTGGTCGCGGCGGAGAAAGGCCACCAGCACTTCGGCGCGAATTCGCTTGCCGTCGTGAAGACCGACTGCGCTACCCCGGGCGACCGCCATTTGCCGCCGCTCCCAATACTCCATCTGCTTATTGGCGGTAATTTGATCATTGCCGGTATCGAGTCGAACCCGATCGCCGGAAACCACCAGGACAGCCTCTTCAAGATCGTACGTCGCGGAATCGCCGGTGAGGTTTTCCGACGGCGAGGCGATTTTGACACCACCGGCCGCATCCAGTCGCGACAACTCCGTGGTGCCGTCGCTGCGGCTCTGGTAGTGGGCCCTGAGGACATCCGCTGTCACCGCGATGTCCTTGCGCGCGGCCCTGGCGTTGCCGCGGGCGATCAATACTTCATTGTTCCGCTGCCATTCGATGCCGTCATCGGCGGATATCTCTATGGGGCCGCCATCGGCATCACTGGCGAGGTTTAGCGATTGTCCAAAAACCGGACAGGCGGCCACGATTCCGAGCGATATGGCGAGTGCGGGTCCGATCAGATTTCCGGCGCGAATCATCGAGCCTCCTGCGCCAGCTTTGGAAAGATCACGAGTTTGGATTTGCCGGTGAAATAGATGGTCTGGCCCTTGTTTTCCAGCCTAAAGCCCTGCGCCTCCAGCTGGCCGAACGGCCCCTGACCGCGAACGGGAAAATTGCTCTCTGCAGTGCCGAGGCCTAAATCGATTTGCGCTGCTTTGGTGTTGAATTCGTACCCTGCATCGTGAAACAGCTTGACCGAGCCTTCGAGTCCGAGCTGCTTGCTATCCTGATCATAGATGCCTGAATTGGCGGTGAGTGCCATCCAACTGCCGTCCCGCGCCGCGATATCGGCCTTGGGCATCTCAAGCTCGACGGACTTGCCGCCGAATAAGAGGTTTCTCGCGAGGTCGGCGGTAATCGTATACCGCTGCTCTTTTCGGTCCGAGCCGACGAAGCGGGCATTGACCATCGCCGGGACATCGCCCTCCGTCGCTTGCAGCTTCGCAAATCGGAGACCGAACCTTTGATTTTCGAAGTCGATCTGCGGCCAAACGACAACCAGGACGATCAAAAGTAATGCCGTCGCCGGCAGGAGAAATTTCATGAACGAAACGAACCGGCTGTAACCGGCGCCGCCGCGCCGGCTTTCGCTGCGCGCGGATGCGGCAAAAATATCCGCCGGCCTATCCGCCGGTGTCACAGTGGCCGTAGCTGCGGTTTGCCCGTCCATCGCCTCACACCACCCCCGCACGCATGCAGTCGTGAATGTGGATCACGCCGGAAAGCTCGCGCCCGTCGGCTACAAGCAGGTTCGTAATCTCGTAATCATTCATTAGCCGAACGGCCTCACTGGCCAGTGCCCCGGGAGAAATAGTCCGGGGGTCCGCCGTCATAACCTCCCCGGCGTTCATTTTCAAAATGTCGCCGGAGATATGCCGGCGCAAATCACCATCGGTGACAACGCCCACCAGATCCTTTCCGCTGGTGATGGCAATACAGCCCAGCCGTTTATCGGTCATTTCGGCCAAAACTTCAGGCATGGGCGTTTCGATTGATGCTATCGGAAGTTCGTCGCCGGTGTGCATGAGATCGGCGACGCTCAAAACCCGGAGCGCCCGTTCGGCCAGGTGTCCCCCAGGATGAAAGGTCTTGTAATCGGTCACCGATATGCCTTTGCGCTCCATCATCGCTATGGCCAGCGCGTCTCCCAGGGCGATCATCATGGTGGTCGAGGTGGTTGGCGCCAGGCCGTTGGGACACGCTTCATCGACTGCGGGGAGCACGAGGGCGACGTCCGCGTGGACCGCGCAAGCACTGTCGGCCCGGCTGGTCACGGCGATCAAGGGAATGCCGAACCGTTTTATGTAATTGGTAATATCCGAAAGTTCCGGTGTTTCCCCCGAATTCGATAGTGCGACCACGGTATCCTGTTTCACGATCATGCCGAGATCACCGTGACTGGCCTCCGCCGGATGCACGAAGTAAGCGGGCGTGCCGGTTGACGCCAGGGTGGCGGCAATCTTCTTGGCCACGTCTCCGCTTTTCCCCATTCCGGTGACGATTACCCGGCCATCGGTCTGTTGAAGCAAATCCAGGGCACTGGTGAAGTTTCCGTCCAGGCCGTTCAGCAGCGCCTCCAGACCGTCTTTGGCGAGCGATAGAACACGCGCTGCCGCCCGCAGGTCCTCGTCGGATTTATTGGACCCACCTTGGCCGTCGTCACGTCGAAGGGGCGTCGGATTGCTCATCTCTGGACAAACACTCTCGTCGAAATGGAGGCCGGGATCGGGTTGGCGCGGCACGGCGGCGCCCGCCAAAGGGATTCCGCCGGTGCGCGAAAAACACTTAGATTCCGGGCATCTCTCGGGCGCAGTATGCGACCCGGCCGGTTAAAGGTCAACAAATCCCGCCGACCCGGCAAAGAAATCGCATACCACAAGATCCGCCGGAGATTGTTGGCCGCGTGCTGCCGAATCAGGCGTGCGAGAAGATGTCCTGGTCTTCCCAGCCGGCCAGGTCGAGCTCCGCCCGATGCGGGAGAAACTCGAAGCAGGCTTCGGCAAGAGCTGTCCTTCCTTCTCTGGCCAGTCTTTCGTCCAATGATCGCTTAAGGCGATGCAGATAGAGTACGTCGGAAGCCGCATATTCCAGTTGTTCCGGCGTCAGCTCCGTGGCGCCCCAGTCGGATTGCTGCTGCTGCTTGGAGAGATCCACGCCAATCAGCTCTGTGCAGAGGTCTTTGAGACCATGCCGATCCGTATAAGTTCGTGACAGCTTTGAAGCGATCTTGGTGCAATAGACCGGGCGGCACACGACACCGAGAAACTGTTTGATCATGGCGATATCAAACCGCCCGAAATGAAACAACTTGGTGACCATTTCATTCTCGAGCAGGCGCTTCAAATTTGGTGCGTCATAGTTCCCGTTGGATAGCTGAACCAGGTGCGCGTTTCCGTCGCCGGACGATAGCTGTACGAGGCAAAGACGGTCCCTATGCGGATTGAGTCCGAGCGTCTCCGTATCGACGGCGACGGTCTCGCCGAGATCGAGCCCGGCCGGAAGATCGCCCTGATACAACTCCACGGTCACGTCACATCATCCATTGCGCAATTATCGAAACCGGCACCAATGACGCCAAGGGAATTGGTGCCCAGGAGAAGACTCGAACTTCCACGGCCTTGCGGCCACTGGCACCTGAAGCCAGCGCGTCTACCAATTCCGCCACCTGGGCGACCATCCCGCGAACCGTCCCGGCCCGGCGGGCTGTAGGTCGTACTTCTCAACCCAAAGGCTGTCAACCGGGTTTCACGAACTCAACCGCCGCCGGCTTCCCGGGCCGGGCAACGGTTGAGCGGGCGGCGGCCGGGCGCTATGAATATCGGTCGCACCTATCGGCGGACCGCCGGGGTGTCCCGGCTCAGAGGACGAAGAATGGAAAACAAGACGATAACCGTGTTTGGCGGCTCCGGTTTCGTTGGCCGGCATCTGGTCAAGCGGCTGGCCGAACGGGGAAATCGGATTCGTGTGGCGGTTCGGGATATCGAATCCGCGGGTTTCCTGAAACCGGCGGGAGATGTCGGTCAGATCGTTCCCGTCCCGGCCGACATTTGTGATCCGTCGAGCATTGCTTCGGCGATGGATGGTGCGGACGGCGCCGTAAATCTCGTCGGTATTCTCTATGAGAGCGGACGGCAGACGTTTCAATCCGTCCACGCGGACGGGGCCGCCAATGTGGCGAGGACGGCGGCGGATGCCGGTCTGAAGCGCCTTGTCCATATGTCCGCCTTGGGAGCCGATCCCCATTCCCTCTCCGAGTACGCTCGTACCAAGGCGGCCGGCGAGCAGGCCGTACTCGCTGCATTCCCCGGGGCCGTTATACTTCGGCCCAGTGTGCTTTTCGGGCCTGAGGACGGGTTATTCAATCTGTTCGCGGGTTTCACGCGTATCAGCGCGTTTTTGCCCGTCTTCGGTACGTCGCAGCCCGGCGGAACCAAGTTTCAGCCGGTGTTCGTCGGTGATGTCGCCGAGGCGGTTATCGCCGGATTATCGGATTCCACTCTCGATGGTCAGACGTTTGAGCTCGGCGGGCCCACGGTCTATTCAAGCCGGGAGATTATGGAGCTGATCTTGAAGGAAACAGGTCGGAAGCGGATTCTTTTTCCGGTGCCTTTGGGTTTATTGTCAATGAAGGCCTTTTTTCTCGAGAAGCTGCCAAAACCCTTGTTGACCCGGGATCAAGTCAAACAGTTGGCGACCGATAATGTGGTTTCCGCGGGGGCAAGATCCCTGGCTGATCTGGGCATACAGCCGACGGCCGCGGAGGCGATTTTACCGACGTATTTGTTTCGCTATCGGCCGGGGGGCCGGGCTCGGACCCGGATCGCCTAGAGGAACTCGTCCGCCGCGGCGGTAATGAGTTCGCTAAATTTCCGCAAGCGGACAGCGCCCGGACTGGATCCCGTTCGGCATCCATGCCGTTGCTTCGTTGCCCTTCCGTAACGATTAAATCCGACGCTCAAGTCTGGGTGTGACAGGTCCCGATTCAGGAGCCTGGCGAGGCTCCGCACCTGAACGGAGTGGACCGCTTATCCGAATTCGGAAACAATGTGAGCGTACAGTGCCCGGATTCCCATGGCTTCACCGCCCTCGGGCCGGCCCGGCCGCGACGACGTGTTCCATGCCATGACGTCGTAATGTGCCCAACGGCGTGCCGGTTCGGCGAATTCCTTCAGGAACAAAGCGGCTGTAATTGCCCCGCCAAAGCCTCCTTCCGGCGCGTTGGTCAGGTCTGCGACCTTGCCGTCCACCATCTTGCGGTAACCGGCCCACAACGGCATCCGCCAGCTCGCATCCTCGGTATCCGTTCCGTGGGCGGAGAGAGCCGCGGCGAGGTCGTCGTCATTGGTGAACAGCGCCGGCAGTTCCGTACCGAGGGCAACGCGAGCCGCGCCGGTGAGCGTGGCAAAATCAATCAATAGCTCCGGATCCTCACCGGCGGCCTCGGTCAGTGCGTCCGCCAGGATGACGCGGCCCTCCGCGTCCGTGTTACCGATCTCTACGGTCAGGCCTTTGCGGGTGGAGACAACATCAAGCGGCCGAATCGCATTGCCGGCGACGCTGTTTTCCACAGCCGGGACGAGGACCCTTAGCCGGATGTCCAGCCCTTTCATCATCAGCATCTTCGCCAGACCCAGGACGTGTGCGCCGCCGCCCATGTCTTTCTTCATCAGCTTCATGCCGCCGGCGGGTTTCAGGTCGAGCCCCCCTGTGTCAAAGCACACTCCTTTTCCCACCAGCGTTACTTTGGGCGCGTCGGGATTGCCCCAGAGGATGTCGATGAGCCGGGGCGGATCATCGCTCGCCCGGCCGACGGCGTGAACCGCCGGATAATTCTCCTCCAGCAGATCGTTCCCGACGATCTCGGTGAAGGTGGCGCCATGCTCATCCGCCACCTGCCTCGCGGCCGCCGCAAGCTCGGAAGGCCCCATGTCCTCCGCCGGCGTGTTGATGAGGTCGCGGACCAGATACGTACCCTCCGCCGCAATCTCGACGCTCCGGCGATCGGCGCTCTCCGGCCAAATCAGCCGCACATCCGCCCGATCTATATCCTTGTAGCGGTCAAACGAATATGCGCCGAGCGCCCAGCCAAGGAGCGCGATATCAAGGTTTTCCGGATCGGACCGCTCAATTGCATAGGTCCCGCCGGCTAATCCATTCGGCAATTCCGACAGTGACCCGAGGCGAAGACCGTCGTCGCCGATACCAACGAGAATCTCGGCGAGCGCACCGGTGGCATCGGGGACCGGGCAGCGGGTCCCCTGTTTGGCTTCGAACCCCAGTTTCTTGATCCAATCGCCGACGTGAGCGGGCCGGGCGCCGACAAACCCGGACAAGTCGTCACGCGAAACGAGACGGATCGCTGTGGGGTCTTCCGCGCCGTCGACGAAGCAATCAAGTGAGGTCATGGCACCGGACTAAGCTCTCGGGTCGATGACAATTCGGTCTCGACGGACGTTTTCCAAGACGATTTTGTAACCGTCCGCCGCCCGATCAAGACCAAAGACGCAATCGTCCAGAATGGCGTAGGGCTTGTAGGTTCCGTCCTCGAAACCGGGCCGGATGGCACGCATGATTTCAGCCGAGCGAATGTTGTCGTAGTCCAAATTGCTTACGCCGACCATTCTCAGGTTGGCGCGGTAGAAAACTCTCAAGTTGATCGGCACCTCTTCGATGAAGGTGGAGATAATGATCTGACATCCAAACCGCGCGAGGCAGGTCTGCGCCGTCTCGAAATATGGGCTGCCGACGGTGTTCATAATGATTTCCGCGCCCTTTCCATCGGTACGAGCCATTATGGCTTCCTTGAGGTCCGGCTCTTTGGAAAGGTTTATGACCTCGACGTGGCCGGCGGCGTGACCGGCGTAATCATCGCGAGAGCGTTCAACGGCGATGACCCGGGCACCGGCGGCGCCGGCGAGTTGAACCGACGCCTGACCAACCGCGCCATTGGCGCCGAGCACGGCAACCGTTTGCCCGTCCGCGACACGGGCGCCGTCGACCATCCCCATATAGGCGCAGGTCCAGGAGACGCCTAGACTGCCTGCTTCGTGCATGGAGAGGTTGCCGGGCTTTTCGGCAATGCCGGCGGTATCGACGATTGCATATTCCGCGTGGTTGCCGTTCCGCCGCATGCCCAATTCGCCTCCGGTGCCCCAGACCTCTTTGCCCGCCAAGTCGTCGGGCCCCTCGACCACAATCCCGGCATAGTCACGGCCCGGCGTCCGCGGCCAGACAAGGTTCGGCATCCTTCCGAGAAGAGCCTTCGCGTCACTCGGGTTTACCCCGCTCGCGTGGACTTCGATGACGCATTCGTCGGCACCGGGTTTGGGTTGATCGATTTCCTCAGTGCCAACCTGGAGGGCGTCAGCGCTCTCCGATTTCTCTCTCGCGATAATCGCCTTCAATGAATTTCGTCCGGAATATGCAAGCAAGTATCCCGGAACACTAGTCTTCGGCTTGCGGACGTACCAGCCCGGAATTTGCCCTTCGGTTCTCCGCACAGCGGGATCACCGCCATGCCCGCCGTTTGCGAGAGAATATTCGGCGCTCTTGTGATGAACCTATCCGTCGGACGGAAGACATTTGGTATCGCGCTGATCGTGTTGGGGTTTGGGGGCTCGGGACCAAGTAGCCGGTCCGCCGCCCATTAACGAAGAATCCATGAATTCAAGTGAACTCTGCCCCTTCTTCCGGTGCGGGCATAGGAGGAAAGGGGTTCATGCCAATCGTTCACGGGTTATTCGGTTTGGCCGTATTGATCGGATTTTGCTGGCTGGTGAGCGAAAATCGCCGGGCGGTGAAATGGCGGGTGGCGGTCACCGGCCTCGCCGTCCAGTTCATCGTTGCCGCAATCCTGTTGAAGGCGCCTGGAGCCCAACAGGTCTTTGTCTGGCTCAACGAAGGATTTCTAGCGGTGCTCGACGCGACGACCGCCGGCACATCATTGGTCTTCGGCTACATCGGGGGCGGCTCGTTGCCGTTTACCGAAAGCTTCCCCGGAGCAGCCTTCGTTCTCGCATTTCAGGCACTGCCGGTGATTCTGGTCACCAGCGCCTTGTCGGCCGTTCTTTTTTATTGGCGTGTTCTCCCGCTCATCGTTCGTGTCTTCGCCTGGGTGCTGCAGCGGTCCATGGGCGTTGGCGGCGCGGTCGGTGTCAGTTCCGCCGCGAATATATTTGTCGGAATGATTGAGGCGCCCCTGTTCGTGCGGCCCTATCTCAACAAGATCAGCCGAAGCGAGCTATTCATGGTGATGACGGTGGGCATGGCGACCATCGCCGGTACGGTGTTCGTACTCTATGCGAGCTTCCTGAAGGACATTATTCCCAATGCCCCCGGCCACCTGTTAACAGCCTCGATCATCTCGGCGCCCGCGGCGATCATGATTGCCAAGCTGATGGTTCCCAATGACGGAACGCGGACCGGTGGGAGCGCCGCCATGGAGCCCTCGCCGGACCATAGCGCTATGGATGCGGTGACCCGTGGTACTTCGGATGGGGTGCGGCTACTCATCAATGTCATCGCCATGTTGATCGTCTTCGTCGCGCTGGTTTCCCTGATCAATAAGATACTTGGGCTATTCCCCGATTTGTTCGGCGAGCCAATCGCGCTGCAGCGCCTGTTCGGATGGGTGTTTGCGCCGGTGGTGTGGCTGTTGGGCATCCCCTGGTCCGAAGCGCCCATCGCCGGGTCTTTGCTGGGAACCAAGACCGTGCTCAATGAGATCGTCGCGCTCCTGCAGTGGCAGCAGGTGCCCGCCGAAGCGATGTCCGAGCGTTCCAAGCTGATCATGGTCTATGCCCTTTCCGGCTTTGCCAATTTTGGCAGTCTAGGCATTATGTTGGGTGGGCTGACCACAATGGTGCCGGAGCGGCGGAAGGAAATCGTCGGACTCGGCATGAAGTCGATTGTTTCCGGAACCATCGCGACCTGCATGACCGGCACGGTGGCGGGCATTCTCTTCTAAGCGCGGGTGCTCCCGGCCGGGTCTTGCGATCGCGGCCTTCGACCACGTAGACTCCCCGGCCTCGGGGAGAAGGCATGCAGGTACTATCTTTCAGGCATGGGAGCGCATCGCTGACGGTTGCCGCTCTAGGGGCGTCAGGTCTCGCTCACGCAGCCGGTCTGGCGGCCTTTGTCACTTTGTACGACCCGGAACCCTCCGCACCCGTCTCCCGGCCGGTGGTGATCGAGATCATTGCAGCGGCACCGGCGGCGGCCGCTGTTGCCGAGCCAGGGGCTGCCACTCCCGCCGGGCGGACGCCTGACATCCGGATGGATGAACCGTTGCTTCCCGAACCGCCCGGCGTTCAGATGGCGACGGCAGATGCTGTCGGGATCGCGTCCCTTCCGCATGAGGCTGTACCGGCGCCCAAGCCGCCAACGGCGCCCGCCAAGACTTCAACCGCCGTGCCGGCCGAGAATGAACCGTCCATATTTGAAATTGGCATTGCCGCCTTGCCGCCGGCGGCCGGGTTCGCCCCGTTGCCACGCCGGAAACCATCTGTGCCGGCTGAGGAAACCGCCGTCGTTACACCGGTTGCAACGGCCGCCGAACGGCCGCCGGAGCACAGTCCGCCTCAAACCGTGACATCGGAAAGTGCGGCCGCACCGGGCGCGAAGCAAATCCGGGCGGCGGCTCCGGAAGCGGCGCCCGATCCCGGCGGGGAAGAAGGGTCCTCGGAAATGGCAAGCCTGCCCCAAGATGGCGAGAGCCTCGTGGCGGCCGATTACGCCCACACATCGCTTGGCAATCAGCCGCCGCGATACCCCCGCCGCGCGCGTCTCGATGGCTTGGAGGGACGGGTTGTGCTGTCAGCCCGGGTGTCCGCGGCCGGGCGCATCGTCAGTCTCGAGGTGGTCCGATCGAGCGGGCATGAAATATTGGACCGGGCGGCGGTCCGGGCCGTCAATCGCTGGTCCGTCCGGCCCGCGCGCCAGGGAAGCAAACCGGTCCCCAGCGAAGTCCGCATCCCAATTCTGTTTAGGCTGACCGACGGATAAAGGCTGGACGGCGCCTGCTGTTTCCAGCCTGCCACCGGCTCGGATATACCGGCTTGGCCGCCAGCCAGGGTCGCGATGCACCCCGGCGGCATATTCATTTCGCGATGGAGTTTGAATCCGGCGGCCAACTGGGCCGGGTAGTGATGGTCCGGCGCTTTACGCGGGTTCGGGTTCCCGCAGGGCGCGGCCATTTTGCCGACAATATTGTGACCGTCTCGTTGCCCGGCGCGTTCGGCGAATAGCTCCGCAAGGTGGTCATAAACGGCGTCGATCACACCAAGCTTCTCAAATACTTCGCTTTCCTATTCGTTGTTTTCCTGCTTATTGAACTGGCTGTCCGCAAGGTGATAGATGTGGACGCCATCATTTTGGGGTGTAGGAGGCCCGTATCGGCGGCGGAAGCGTGATCAGCCGATCCGGGAAGAGGCTGGATGGCCGTTATCGGCACCTACAACATCAAGGGCGGTGTGGGAAAGACCACTACGACCGTCAATCTTGCCTACGTCGCGGCGGCCGACGGTATGCGGGTCCTGGTCTGGGATTTGGATCCCCAAGGATCGGCGAGCTATTACTATCGGGTAAAGCCAAAAATCAAGGGCGGCGGGAAGGCATTGATCGCCCGCAAACGTCCGTCGGAAGAGTACATTCGGGCGACTGATTTCGAGCGCTTGGATCTCATCCCCTCGGACATTTCCTACAGGCATATGGACCTCACCCTCGACGACCGCAATAAACCGTTGAAGGGGTTTTCAAAGTTTCTCAAGCCTCTAGACGCCGAGTACGACTACATCTTTCTCGACTGTCCGCCGGGGCTGACACTCTCGTCAGAGAACGTTTTTCGTGCCTCCGATGGACTGCTGGTGCCGCTGATCCCAACGACACTCTCGATGCGGACTCTCGATCTCCTGGAGGCGTTTCACAAGGAGCACGATTTGCGGAAGCTGCCGGTGATGCCTTTCTTCTCGATGGTTGACCGGCGCAAGAAGCTCCACCGCGAAACCCTGGAGAAGACCTTGGCCAAGCGTCGGGATTTCCTGCGCACCTCAATTCCCAATGCCAGTGAGGTGGAGCGTATGGGAATCAACCGGGACCCTCTGCCCGTGACCGCCCCCAAGAGTGCCGTCGCGCTCCGATACCGGCAATTGTGGAAGGAGATCGAGGCCCGCTTTCCCTGATTTAGTGTAGGGTTTGCGGCTCAAGTCATGGCGCGCCTCGTCATTCTCAATACATGGAAATGCGATGGCGAAAGGCGATGGCGATTACCGGCGACGTCTTCCGGCAATGACTGAACTGTCGGCCAGCCTGGAGCCGGATGTGGTGACACTTCGGGAAGTCTTTGCGGTGCCCGAAGGGGCGCTGAGTTAATTCCTCGTACCGTCACCTGGCGGCACGAGCGTCACGGACCTCAAGCCAATCCGAGATTGCCGCGTGTTGATCCCGAGACATCAGCGCCGGCGCGTGACCAATTTCCGGCAGGTGCACGACGGAGGCCCGAGGGCCGGTTGCCTGCATCAGGTCACACACGTCGCGGCTCAGCAGTCGGCTTTCCTCGCCGTGCAGTGCCAGCACGGGGCACCTGATGCGCTCCCAAACCTCCCGGATATCAACATCTTCGCCGCTGGCTTCCGCGAACGGTATCCGGATCGCCGGGTCATAGCTCAGCACCCATTCATCCTTGGTCTTACGGCTCGAATGCGTGGCCAGGTGCCGCCACTGATCATCCGTGAGCGCGCCAAACGGCGCATGAATCCGGCGGAGGTGTTGCTCCAGCTCTTCAAGGGTTTCAAAGCGCGGGGCCATGCCTAAGTAGGCCTGAATGTCCTGTAACGCCGCGGCTGGAACAAACGGACCGACATCGTTGAGGACGAGGCGATTTATGAACGTTTCGTCACCGGCCGCCAATGCCATGCCGATAAGCCCGCCCATTGATGTCCCGATCCAATCCAGGCTTTCGATTTCGAGCAATTGAACAAATTGGACCAGTTGTGCCGCATAGGTAGGGACCACGTACTGCACCGGGTCGGAAAGCCACGCGCTATTCCCGCGGCCGACGACATCCACGGCAATCACCCGGTATTCCAGGCTCGCCAGATGACGCGCCAGAGAGTCAAAGTCCCGCGAGTTGCGGGTCAGGCCGTGAATACAAAACGCAACCTTCTCACTATCCGCCGCACCCCAGTCCATATAGGTAAGATGCAAATCTTCGAACGGGGCCTGCAATTCCAAACGCTTGATTTGGTGGTCGGTTGGGTTTGCCGCTATAATCATCGATCAATATAGGTGAGTTCGACAAGATGGATTTCCAGCCCAGCGTATCCCTTAGCCACGCTGGCTTCCATGTCTTTGACATGGACACGGAAGTGAATTTCTTTACCCAGGTCTTCGGCTTGCGGGTCACGGACCGGGGCGTCTTGGGGGATCGTGGCGAGATTACATTTTTGGGTGCCGATCCCAGAGATCACCATCAATTGGTTCTTTATGAGGGACGCACCAATACCGATGCGGTGCACCACAACCACATCTCCTTCCGGGTGGACAGCCTCCAGCGACTTCGCGATATCCGCGCTGCCCTCGACGGACATGCGGGCGTTACCAACGTGCACACCGTCAATCATGGCAATGCCTGGTCGGTCTACTGCTTTGATCCGGAAGGCAACCGGACCGAGGCGTTCGTCGACACGCCGTGGCATGTCAGTCAGCCCTATGCGGACACATTGGAATTGGATCAGTCGGATGACGAGATCATCAAGGTCACCGAGAAAATGCTGGCTGACGATCCGACAGCCGTGCCGTTCGACAAGTGGCGGTCCCAATTCGCGGAGAAACTTCTAGAGGCCGGCTCTGACGCCGGATGACCCGCCGCGCAACCGTTCAACGGTTCTGCTGCTTCCGTCCAAGTATCGAAATATCGGCGAGCATGATCCCACCGAACTGGATCGCCAGGATTCGCTGGAACGCTGCATCAATGAATGGGACCCGGCGGATCAGCCGCCCGGTGAGACCGCCGGCCAGCCGGGATTCCTGCCTCCCACGGGCCGTCCAGCCGGTTCACCGGCGGCGAGCGCCAAGCGGGCCTATTCATCTCCCATTCGGAGGGCCGCGAGAAATGCGGACTGGGGAATTTCCACCTGCCCGAACTGACGCATTCGCTTTTTGCCCTTCTTTTGTTTGTCGAGCAATTTTCGTTTTCGCGACACGTCTCCGCCATAGCACTTGGCGGTAACGTCCTTCCGGAGGGCGCTGACGGTCTCGCGGGCGATCACCTTGCCGCCGATGGCGGCCTGAATGGCAATTTTGAACAATTGACGGGGAATCAGATCCTTTAGCCGCTGACAAATCGCGCGCCCGCGGCTTTCGGCCTGAGTCCGGTGTGCGATGAAGGATAGCGCATCGACCGGCTCGGCATTGACCATGATGGAGACTTTCACCAGGTCGGAGTCCCGATACTCGTCCATCTGGTAATCGAGGCTGGCGTAGCCGCGCGACGTGGATTTCAGGCGGTCGTAAAAGTCGAAGACGACCTCATTGAGGGGCAAACGGTATACCGCCATCGCCCGGTTGCCGGCATAGGTGAGTTCGATCTGTTCGCCCCGCCGCTCGGTGCAGAGCGACAGCACGCCGCCCAGATGTTCGTCCGGCACGAGAATGGTGGCGCGGATCCAGGGCTCTTCGATCCGGTCTATCTGCACGGGTTCGGGCATGTCGGCCGGGTTGTGGAGTTCGATCACCTTGCCGTCGTTTCGATGAATCCTATAGACCACACTCGGCGCCGTCGTGATGAGGTCCAGGTCGAATTCCCGCTCAAGGCGCTCCTGTATGATTTCCAGATGCAGCAGCCCGAGAAATCCGCAGCGAAATCCGAAGCCCAACGCCGCGGACGTTTCCGCTTCGTAGGCAAAGCTCGCATCGTTAAGCCGGAGTTTGGCAAGGCTGTCGCGAAGGTCCTCGTAGTCGGCCGCATCAACCGGGAACAGGCTCGAGAAGACCACCGGGACCGACGGCTTGAAGCCCGGCAGCGGCTCGACGGCCGGACGCTTATCGTCGGTAATGGTGTCGCCGACCGGTGTCTCGGCCACGGTCTTGATCGAAGCCGTGATATATCCCATTTCGCCCGGGCCCAGGCTTGCCACCTGCTCGGCCTTAGGCGTGAACACGCCCACCTGGTCGACCTGATGGGCGGCGCCGGACGACATGAACCGGATCTTCATGCCTTTGTTCAGGGTGCCATCCTTGACGCGCACCAGAATCATCACCCCGAGATAGGGGTCATACCAGCTATCGACCAGCATGGCCTTCAGCGGGGCCTCGGATTCGCCCTCCGGCGGGGGCAGCCGCTCGACCAGGGCCTCCAGGACATCCCGAACGCCGTCACCGGTCTTGGCCGAGATTGGAAGGGCGTCGGACGCATCGATGCCGATCACTTCCTCGATCTGCGCCTTGATCCGGTCCGGTTCGGCGGCCTGCAGGTCGATCTTGTTGAGCAGCGGAACGATTTCGTGGCCGGCGTCGATGGCGAGATAGACGTTTGCCAACGTTTGGGCCTCAACCCCCTGGGTGGCATCCACCACCAACAATGACCCCTCGCATGCCGCGAGCGACCGGGAAACCTCGTAAGAAAAATCGACGTGTCCCGGCGTATCCATGAGATTTAGCGCGTAGGTCTCGCCATCCCGCGCCTTGTAGGACAGGCGGACGGTCTGCGCCTTGATGGTGATTCCGCGTTCCCGCTCGATGTCCATGGAATCCAGGACCTGTTCGGTCATTTCGCGATCGGACAGTCCGCCGCAAATCTCGATCATGCGGTCGGCGAGCGTCGACTTGCCGTGGTCGATATGGGCGATGATCGCGAAGTTGCGGATGTGGGCGAGGTCGTTCATGGCTCCGGTCGAAACATTAGGGGTGGGCGGGTGAATAGCATCCGCGGCCGGTGAGTTCCAGGCCGGGCTACGGGCCGAGTTCCGGGCCGCGCTCCGGGCCGAGCTTTGGGCATGAGGTGCTTCGTAATTCGGCCAATATTGTGTAGCCTGAATGCGAGACATGAAGTGCGGCGCAATTGCCGCCAAAGACACGGAGTAGAGAGCATGGCTGACGATATCCAGTGGCCCGTCAAAACGCGGGAAATGCACAGCAACCATTTCGATTCCACGATATGGAACGACTTCCAGTTCCGCGATGACGACATCATTATCTCCACCCACGTCAAGTCCGGGACAACCTGGGTTCAGCAGATCGTCAGCCAGCTGCTGTTCAACGGCGAAGAGGGATTGCCGGTCGCCGACATGTCCCCATGGCTGGATCTCCGTATTCCGCCCAAGGAGGTGAAACTCCCCGAGGTGGAGAAGCAGACTCACAGGCGGTTCCTGAAGACCCACTTGCCGATTGACGCGTTGGTCTATTCGCCGACGGCCAAATATATCTATATCGCCCGCGACGGCCGGGATGTCGTGTGGAGTTCGTACAATCACCATGCCAGCGCCAACGACTTCTGGTACCAGGCGTTGAACGAGACGCCGGGTCTCGTCGGCCCGCCCATGGAGCGCCCCGTCGATGACGTTCGCCAGTACTTTCTCGATTGGCTGGAGAAGGACGGCTATCCCTGGTGGCCCTATTGGGAGAACATCAGGCAGTGGTGGGATATCCGCCATCTCCCCAACATGTACCTGCTCCACTTTCAGAACCTGCTTGATGACATGGAGGGCGAGATTCGCAAAATCGCGGCGTACCTCGATATCCCGATCGACGAGAGCAAATGGGATGACATCGTCGAGCACTGCACCTTCAAATACATGAAGGCCAACGCGACGCCGAGCGTTCCGCTGGGGGGCGCCTTCTGGGACGGTGGCGCCGAGCAGTTCGTCTATCGGGGCACCAACCGCCGGTGGGAGGAAACGCTGACCGAGGAGGACGTGCAGCGCTACCTGGAGACGGCGGAAAAAGAACTCGGTCCCGAGTGCGCCCATTGGCTCCGCACAGGGGAGAGGCCCGACTAGGCGGCTTTAGCCGTCCGCGATATCCGGGTGGTCGCGGAGCATTTCCAGACCCCACGCCTCGAAGGTGCCGTTGATGACATCGGGGCGGAGCAGGAAGTCGTGGGCTTCTTGCGCGTGATGCGGCTCGACCGGTTTGATGGGACCCGCGGCGCGGGCCAGCATGTGCATCCGGGCGGCATTCTCGAATAGGACCGCCAGATAAGCGGCTTCCTCGAACGTCGCGCCAACGGTGAGATAGCCGTGATTGGCAAGTAGAATGGCGCGGTTGCCGCCGAGGGCCTCGGCGATGATGCGTCCTTCTTCGTCGGCGACCGGGACCCCCGGCCAGTCACGCAGGAATGCGCAATCGCCGTAGAACGGACAGGCATCCATATGAGCAACCTCCAGCGGCTCACCGGTCATCGAGAGAGCCGAGGCGTAAGGCGGGTGTGTGTGCACGATGGCGTTAATGTCGCGCCGAGCCCGATAGATCCACATGTGAAACCGAACCCCCGGATTAACTCTCTCGGTCCCTTCGATCAGGTTCATGTCACCGTCGATCCGAACGATCCTGCTCTCAGTGACATTGGAAAATCCGCCGGCAAGCGGCGTACTCCAGTAGGTCGTGTCGTCCGCGCGGCAGGTCGCTTGCCCGGCGAGCGTCAGTGCGTGATCTTCCGACGCCAATTTTCGGCAGGCGATCGCGAGTTTCAGTGCCGGAGACCACTGATCGGGGGACATCAGATTAGTCCCGAGACGAAACCGGCCGGCGCCTTGCCGAACAGCCACTCGTGGAACACCAGTAATGCGCCATAGGCGATGATCCCGAAGATCACCGGCTTGATACCGATTCCCCGCCAATCGATCTTGGTTTTTCCGGCCAGTGCCGCCGCAAAGGGAATATTTGAAGTGTGGGCCATATAGGTGTCCCAGGCCTCACCCGAGAGCGCCTTTTTCTTTTTGTCGATGGACAGCGTGCCGAGAACGGCCAGGACCGCGAACCCGCCAAAGAAAATAACGCCGGCCAGGTGCCCGCTTGCGCCCATGTGCATCATCGCCCAAATGCCGATGGCCCACATCATCGGATGCCGGGAGATGGTGAAAATTCCCGTTGGACCGGCCGGCAATCCTTCGTTCCCGGAGCCGAGTTTGGTCGGGTTCGACTTGGTTTCGGAGGCCGCCAGCGTGATCAGAACGAAAACCATGAGGGTCAGCGGGATGTGTTTGATCGCGGTCCCCGCCGTCCACAGATCGACGAAGGGCGCGTCGCGGAAGGCGAGGATCATCCAGATCAGGAGGACGATCATCAGCAGCGAGTAGAGGCCCCGGTAGCGGTTGGCGCCCCATTTGGCCACCAGGGCGTCGCGGATAGGGGTGCCGCTGACCAGCAGATGTCCGCCGACAAACAGAACGGCCGCCGCCCAAAGGGCTTCCATGGATCCGGTCATCGGCCGAGTTTAGCCAAGACCGCGCCAAGCCGCTACCCGACCGCCGGTACGTCGATGTCGTTGAGGGCGCAGGCTGCCGTCACCGTGTTTTGCAGCAGGCAGGCGATGGTCATGGGGCCGACCCCGCCGGGAACCGGCGTGACGGCCGCAGCCACCTGTTTTGCGCCGTCGAAATCCACATCCCCACAGAGCTTGCCGTTCTTGCCGGACTCCTCGGGCGGCAGGCGGTTCATACCCACATCGATGACCACCGCGCCTTCTTTGATCCAGTCTTTGCGAACCATCCGGGCGCGGCCCACGGCCGCGACGAGGATATCGGCGCGCGCCGCCTCGCCGGCCAAATCCTCGGTTCGGGAGTGGGCGATGGTAACGGTACAGTTTTCGGCCAGCAGCAGCTGCGCCATGGGTTTGCCGACGATGTTGGACCGCCCGATGACCACCGCCCGTTTACCCGAGAGATCGTCGCCCAGCACGTCCTTGATCAGCATGAGGCATCCCAGAGGCGTACACGGCACGAGGCCTGGCGCCCCGGTAGACAGTTTGCCGGCATTGATCACATGGAAACCGTCGACATCCTTGGCTGGATCGACGGCCGCCAACACGGCGGCCTCATCGATCTGATCAGGGAGCGGAAGCTGAACCAGTATACCGTGGATCGTCGGATCGGCGTTCAGTCCTTCGACCAGGGTCAGGAGCTGCTTCTGTGACGTATCCGCCGGCAGCGTATGCTGGACCGATTTCATGCCCACCTCCTCGGTGAGCTTGGCTTTGTTTCCTACATAGATCCGGCTTGCCGGATCCTCGCCCACCAGAACCACCGCGAGGCCGGGGGTGAGGTTGTGATCTTCCTTGAGGGCCCGCACCTGAGCGGCCACCCGGGCGCGCAAGCCTGCGGCGAACGCCTTGCCGTCAATCAGTTTCGCATCAGCCATTGAGGGAATCCGTCGTCCCGTCCAACCCCGTTCGAGATATGCGGCAGCACTCTAGCCGGATCATCTGAGATGACAACAACCATCGAAGTCAAAATCCTGCTGATGAATTTGGGTGTCAGAGCAGGCGGACGCCGTATTCCCTGAGCAGGGAGCGCGCAAACCCGATCGCCAGGAGAACGACAATCGGCGATAGGTCAATTTGGCCGAAGGTCGGCATCCACCGCCGGACCCAGGCAAAGACGGGCTCGGTGATGCGGTAGAAGAAATCGACGATCATGTAGACGAACTGGTTCGAGGTGTTGATCACCCGAAAGGCGATCAACCAGCTCAAAATGACCGCGATAATCACCGCGTACAGATAGAGACTCAGTACCGTGTCGATGAGCCACAGGATAGATGCCATAACGGGGTCCCTGGGTCCGCAAATGAACGCCGGGAAACCTATACGTATGGCCCGTTGCAGGCAAGTCACACGCCCGTCAGACCGGGGATCGCGGCGCTCTTGACAGAAAAGGGGCCCCGACACATTATCCCGCCTCCCCACCCCGGGGCGGCGGTTTCAGGCGCCGGGACCATGATTTAGGGGCCGTAGCTCAGTTGGGAGAGCGTCGCGTTCGCAATGCGAAGGTCAGGGGTTCAACTCCCCTCGGCTCCACCATTCTTCATCCGTCCGGACATCGATTGCGTATCGGCTAAGTAAGCGCCGTTATTCAGGACAAGCGCAACGAAAGCGGGATTCGCAACCGGGTGACACCGGACGGTTCCGCAGGCCCGTCCGGCGAGCCTGGATTTGAGGCCGAGGCCGGACGCCGCCATCCATATATTTCCTGCGCCTGCCCCTGGGCGCGCCGCACGCTGTTCTTCCGGGCGGTCAACGGGCTCCGGGATATGACCGGCCTGTCCGTGACTCATTGGTTCATGGGCGATCAGGGGTGGACTTTCCAAAAAGGGCTATTGAAGCCGGTCCATGACCGATTGGGCGGCCTTTTGCAGAAGGGGCAGGGCGTTTTCGCGTGCCGCCGCGTCAAACCGGCTGGCCAGGCCGGATATTGCAAGGGCTCCCCGGATTTCGCCATCGGCATGAAGGACGGGAACCGCAACCGCCGCGACATCCGGCGAGCGCTCGCCGACGGAAATCGCGAAACCATCCCGGACGGTCTGATTTTCCGATCCGTTTAATTCGGAATACGCAAGCAACACCCGCCCGGCCGCGCCCCGGTCCAGCGGCAACCGGACGCCTTCGTCCAAATGGTGCCGAATGGGATTGCGTGAGTTTTCCCGGTAAAGGCACACCCGTTCGTCTCCGTCTCGAACCGAAAACGAGGCCGTTTCGCCGGTCTCGTTTACGAGCGCGCGGAGTACCGGACGAATGAACTCGTCGAGGTCGAAATTGCGCCGATAGCTGGACCCGAGTCGCCAGAGGCCGGGTCCTAATCTGAATAAGCCCTTGTCATCACGAACCAGGTAGCCATATCGGCCCAACGACGCCGCCAGCCGCAGGATCGTGCTCTTATAGAGCCCTGTTTCTTCGGCGATTTCCGTCAGCGTGAGCTCGGAGCGTGTCTCTCCAAATGCCTCAAGTATCGATAGCGCCCTTTCAACCGCCTCTACCCGGTCCTGCGCCATGTGTCCCCGATCAAAAGTTTTGTCTGGCAAAATGATATTCTATTTTGCTTGCGGGGCTGGTTGAGCGCAATAGGCTATTGGGGGGGTAAAGCTCATGAACGTGTCGTCGTGAGACCGCTCGAGAAAATTCGGGTTCTCGACCTGACCAACGTATTGGCCGGCCCTTTCTGCTGCCATCAGCTTGCCCACCTCGGCGCCGAGGTGATTAAGGTCGAGGCGGCGGGCCGAGGTGATCTCGCACGTCAGTTGGGCGGCGATCCCGAACTCAACGATCGGCGGATGGGCGTATCGTTTCTCGCGCAAAATGCGGGCAAGAAGTCGATCACTCTTAATCTCAAGGATCCCCGCGGCAAGGATCTTCTGAAACGGCTGGTCGGCGGCTCTCACGTTCTGGTTGAGAATTTCCGGCCTGGCGTCATGGATCGACTGGATCTCGGATGGCCGGTGCTCAAGGAAGTCAATCCCAAACTCGTTTATGCCGCCATCTCGGGTTTCGGCCAGGATGGGCCGTGGGCGGACCGGCCGGCCTATGACCAGATTATCCAGGGCGCGTCGGGCATCATGTCAATCACCGGTGACGATCGGTCCGGTCCGTTTCGCGTCGGCTACCCGATCGCCGATACCATCGGCGGCCTCACCGCGGCGATGGCCGTGTGCGCGGCGCTTAACAATCGGGACCAAGGGACGTTCATCGACGTCTCGATGCTGGAATCGGTTTTGGCGACAACCGGATGGGTAATCTCCAACTGGCTGATCGCCGGCGTCCATCCAGGCGCCCACGGCAACGATAACATCACGTCATCACCATCAGGCACGTTTCAGGCCGCAGATGCGCCAATTAACATTGCCGCCAATAAGGAAGAGCAATGGCGCATTCTGGCACGGCATCTCGGGCGGGAAGAGTTGACCGGGGATCCGCGATTCGCGACCCGGGAAGCCCGCAAACGCAACCGGGCGGCCCTGACGGAACAAATCGAAAAGATCTTGAAGACGCGGCCGGCCCGGGAATGGGTCGAAGAGATCAATCGGCTTGGTGTGCCATCGGGCGTGGTGCTCAACGTGGAAACGGTTTTGGCGCACGAGGTCATCGCGTCCCGGGGCATGCTGGGAAAATTCGAAAATGTGCCGGGGGTCGGCCGCGACATCCAGGTGGTCCGAACCGGGGTTAAGCTGGACGGCAAAGCCCCAAGGGTCGACGATCCGCCCCCCGTTCTCGGCCAGCACAATGACGAGATTTACGGCAGCTTGGGGTTGGACGCCGGGGAGGTCGACTTGCTCCGGGCGGAGGGAGTGATATGAGTGCTCGGTCGAATGACGTCTCGGACTGGTGGCAGACATCGATCATCGATATGGAGCCTGGCCGGATCGACATTCGAGGACGCCCCATTCAGCAAATAATCGGCCGCTTGTCATTTCCCCAGATGATCTGGTTCATGGCCACGGGCCGCGAACTTTCCGCCGGACAGGCCATGCTTTTCGAGGCCGCATTGGTGGCGGCCGTTGATCATGGTCCGCAGGCGCCGTCGATTGCGATCGCCCGGATGGCGATGACCTGCGGAGTCGATATCAACAACGCCATGGCAAGCGGGATAAACGTCTTGGGCGACGTTCACGGCGGTGCCGGAGAGCAAGCCGTCGAACTCTACAATGCAATCGACGAACTCGCGGGCGCGGACGATAATCTTGACGACGTTGTCGCGGATCGGATCGCTGCATGGCAACGCGAGCGGGGCCGCTATGTTCCCGGCTTCGGCCACCGGTTCCACAAGCCGACGGACCCGAGGGCGCCCCGGCTGTTGGGGTTGGTGGATGAGGCATCCGCCGAAGGGCATGTGTCCGGCCGCCACGCGGCGATTGGCCGGGCGGTTGAACGATTATTGGCGGATCAGAAGGGCAAGCCGGTCCCGATGAATATAGACGGGGCGACCGCGGTCATATTTGGCGAACTCGGATGTCCGCCAAAACTCGCGCGCGGGTTCTTCTGCCTGTCTCGCGGCGTCGGCATCCTGGCGCACGCATGGGAACAGTCCCGGCAGGGTGGCCGCAACAAAGGCCCGACCCCGCCTCAATACCGGTGGACCTACGACGCTTCCACGGATTGAGCGAGGGACACCCGGACGAGGGTTCCACCCGGCTCGCCTCGCGGAACGATGATTGCGTCCCCGTCGTGGCTTCGTGCGATTTCACGGACAATTGACAATCCGAGCCCGCACCCCGGTGCGTTGGAAATGCCGGATCGATAGAATCGTTCGAAAACTCTCTCCCGTTCCTCCGCGGGAATGCCCGGACCGTCGTCTTCCACCTCGAGGATGACTTCGCCCGAGCCGTTGGAGAGCCTGACCGATGATCGTGTTCCCGAGGGACAGTACGACAGCGTATTGTCGATCAGATTCTTGACCAGTTCCTCGAAGAGGGTTCGATCACCCTTCAGCGGAATTGGTTCGTCGGAACCCTCGAAGCCCAAATCGATGTTCTTGGCCAACGCAGCGGGCACCATTTCTCGGGTGACTTCGACGCACAGCGCCCGAATATCGAACTCCTCGCCCTGAGCCCCGCCCTCGGTCGGGGCCGCGCGGGACAGGCTCATCAACTGATTGATGAGCCGCGTGGTCTGTTCGGCTGATTCATGCAAGTGGGCCAAGGTCTTCTGGGTTTCAGCGGGGTCATTCTCCTTAAGCGCCAACTCGGTCTGGGTCTTGATGGCCGCCATCGGCGTCCTGAGTTGATGTGCGGCATTTGCCGTAAAGCGCTGCATCGCGCCAATACTTCGCGCCAGCCGTTCCATCAGCTGATTGATTGAGGCAACCAGGTTCCGCACCTCGTAGGGAACCTCGTGCTCTATGGGCCGGAGGTCCTCCTTGTTTCGACGATTGATGGCTTGCTCGAGCGTTTCCAACGGCTTTAGACCGCGGGATAGTCCAAACCACACGATCATTGCGGCGACGATGATGATTAAGGAGAGCCTCAAGGCGGCGTCGCGGATTAGTTCTCCGATCAACGCATTCCGCGCCCCAACCGTTTCCGCCACCTTTATGGTCACCCGGGTCGACAGGCGCGAACTCGACAGAAACCGGGAAACCGCGCCGACACGGACCTGCGATCCTTTGAATTCGGCATCGTAAAATACCGGCCGGTCACCGGCGTCAACCAGATGATCGGGGATACTCGGGAGGTCCGAGTAGCCGGTGATGAACTGCCTATCGCTCTTCGACACCTGATAGAACACCCGATCCTGGGCGGCGGATGTCAACATTTCCAAGGCGACATACGGGACATCGACAACGATTTCGTCGCCGTCGATGACCACTCGTTCGGCGATGGCCAGCGCCGAACCGAGAAGCACGCGGTCGAACACCTCGTTCGCCGCCCGGCGGGAATTCTCCCGAACGTCCAGCAGCAGAAACAGGCTGACGAAAGCCAGCGGGACAATTATCCAGAACGCCAGGCGGCGTCTAAGCGAACGGTTGCTCCAGTTCATGGATTCTCCAGCAGATATCCGAGCCCGCGGATCGTTCGGATATCGATCCCGGCAGGCCTCAGGCGTTTCCTAAGCCGGCTGATCTGGGTCTCGACCGCATTGGGGCTGACGTCGTGATCGAACCCCGCCAGGCCATCCGCAATCTGATCTTTGCCCATGACCTCGCCGGCGTGACCGAGAAGCAGTTGAAGCAGGCTGAGTTCCCGCCGCGTAAGCTCCAAAGGGTCGTCATCAATCCAAGCGCGCCGGGCCACGGTGTCGAATTTGAGGGGGCCATGAACGATGGTGGGCGAACTGTTGGCGGTGCGCCTCCGCAAGAGAGCCCTCACGCGAGCCTCCAATTCCGGCAGATCGAACGGTTTGGTCAGATAGTCGTCCGCACCCCTATCCAGTCCGGCCACGCGGTCCCTGACCTCATCGCGGGCGGTGAGGATCAGGACCTGGGCATCGTCACCCCGACGGCGCATGCGGGTGAGGATTTCCAGGCCGTCCACACCGGGCAGGTTGAGGTCCAAGACGACCAAATCATAGGCTTGATGAGAGAGGATCGCATCCGCCTCTTCGCCGTCGTCAATCCGATCAACCGCCATCCCCATGCCCGCGAGGGCCCGGGATAGGCCGTCCGCCAACGCAGAATTGTCTTCAACGATCATTACCCGCATGCGAGAACGGTAGTATAAGTCCGATTGTGAGTGAAGTTGGATGCCGGGACGTGACTAAATCCGCCGTTTTTTCCGTGTTCGTGCTGCTCCTGGCCGCACTTCTTTCGCATCCGTTGCCGGCGCATGCCCAGAGTTACGAGTTCCCCGGTCAGAGCGGGGGCCGAACCCTTGTGGTCTATAGCACGACGGATATCGAAGCGGCACGGCCGTTGATCGAGGATTTCCGGAAGCTCTGGGCGGATATCACGGTCCGATACCACGATCTCCAGAGCCAAGTGCTTTACCAGCGAATTATCGAGGAATCTGACGGCCCTGGCGTAACGGCCGATCTGGCCTTCAGTTCCGTGATGGATCTCCAGATGAAACTGGCCAACGACGGCTATGCCCAGCCACACAAGGCCGAATCCGTCGATGGCTTGCCGTCATGGGCCAATTGGCGGAACGAGGCATTCGGCGTGACCTTTGAGCCGGTGGTGATCGTCTATAACAAAGAGTACTTCCAGGGCCGGGACGTGCCGACCACCCGCACCGGTCTGGCTGAAGCGCTGAGCAGTCCTCATTCCGAGTTTTTCGGCAAGGTTGCGACCTACGATATCGAGCGGAGCGGGTTCGGTTTCTTTGCTCTCGCCCGCGACCAGGAACATTACAGCGCGACCTGGAATCTGGTCCGGGCCATGGGAAGGAACAGCGTTAAATTATTTTCGAAATCCGCCGCCATCCTCGATCAACTCAGCACGGGGAATATCGTGCTTGGCTATAATGTGCTGGGAACCTATGCGGCAAGCCGGGCGGAGCGGGATCCGGCGATCGGCGTCATATTGCCCACCGACTTTACGTTGGTATTGTCGCGCATCGCGCTAATTCCCCGGAAGGCGCGCTCGCCCGAAACCGGCAAGTTATTCCTGGACTATCTGCTGTCCGAACGCGGCCAACGCGTATTGTCCGAACAGTCCGGGCTCAACTCCATCCACACGCGGGTGACCGGCCCCGGGACGGCGGCCAACATGCAGGCGGAAGCGGGGGCCAGTCTTCGGCCGGTCAAGGTGGGCCCTGGATTGCTGGTCTACCTTGATCAGTTCAAGCGCGCCAGAATGATCGATACCTGGGAAAAAGCGCTGACCGGCCGTTAGGTGCTCGTCGAATTCTTTCATTCTGACAGGTTGTTGACAGGTTCAGGCACTAATGTCCGAGCCAGGGCCTGTCCGTTCGCGGTCCGGCCTTGCGGCAAATAACAAAATTCGTCCAACAGGAGAGAGCGATGCTCAAAGCTAATACACGTGTATATACCCATTTGTTCGTCGGTGCGGTTGCGGCCCTCGGACTCTCGATTTCCGTGCTGGCCAATGGCGCCCAGGCGGCAGACAAGGTTCTCGACAAAGTACATTTCCTGATCCCCGGCGGTGCCGGCGGCGGCTGGGACGGTACTGCGCGCGGCACCGGCGAAGCCCTGACCAAGGCAGGCATCGTTGGGTCCGCTTCCTACGAAAACATGTCGGGCGGCGGCGGCGGTAAGGCCATCGGCTTCCTGATCGAGAATGCCGCGTCCAACCATGGCACGATGATGGTCAACTCCACGCCGATCGTTATCCGCTCGCTGGTTGGCCGGTTCCCGCACAATTTCCGCGATCTGACGATGATTGCCGGAACCATCGGTGACTACGCGGCAATCATTACCGGCAAGAACAGCCCGTTTAAGGACTTCAAGGATCTCGTGTCCGCGTACAAGGCAAACCCGCGCAAGGTCTCCGTCGGTGGCGGGTCGGTACCCGGCGGCATGGACCACCTAGTCGCCGCGATGGCCTTTCAGTCGGCTGGAGCCGATCCGACCAAGGTCAAGTACATTCCGTTCGATGCGGGCGGAAAGCTGAATGCGGCGATCCTGTCCGGCGAAGTTTCCGCGGGGTCGACCGGTTTCTCCGAGGCCGTCGCTTTGGCGAAGTCCGGTGAGATGCGCATTCTCGCCGTCACGTCGCCGGAGCGCGTACCTGCGTTCAAGGACGCCCCGACCCTCAAGGAGCAGGGCTTTGACACCACCTTTGTCAACTGGCGTGGATTTTTCGGGGCGCCGGGCCTGCCGAAGGACAAGGCGGACCAGTACCGGAAAGCCATCGCGGCCATGTACAACACGCCGGAATGGAAGGCCGTGCGTGACCGCAATGGTTGGGTTGATATCCACAATTCAGGCAAGGATTTCACCGCCTTCCTGGTGGATCAGGAAAAGGTCATCAAGGGACTCATGGTCAAGCTCGGCTTCCTGAAATAGCCGAGTTGCGCCGGGGCTCCGCCTTGCGGGGCCCCGGTGTGAATTCACGGCGGAACACCGCCGGAAGAAACGTCGGCCGCCGCGAGGGCTCACAATAGGGGGACTGCGCCGTGACACTCGATCGCGCCATTGCCGGAATCTTTGTCCTGATTTGCGTTATTTACGGGTACACCGCCTTCGTGACCATGGAGGCAGGCCTGCTGCCGTTTGAGCGCAATTTGACCTTTTTGCCCAACACCATGCCGAAATGGCTGAGCATACTTGGGGCATTCATCGGCCTGGTCGTCATTGTTCAGTCGGGTCCAAAAGAGGTGGGCGAGATCGATCCCGGTGAGATCGATGTCCGCAATCTCAGGCAGTACAAATTAGGTCAGGCAATCGCGCTGCTCGTTCTCATGGTCGCGTACGCGTTGCTGCTGAGGCCTATTGGATTTCTTGCCGCGACGACGCTGTTCATCTGCCTGGGTGGATACGTGTTGGGTGAACGAAACTACAAGCTGATGGTCCCGATTGCCGCTGTGGCGGCGTTTTTCATTTGGTATTTGGTGGAACAGGTTCTTGGCATCTTCCTTCGCCCCTGGCCCTGGTTCGTCTACGGAGGGGCATAAGCCATGCTTGAGGGAATTCTTGCGGGCGTTACCACCGCGCTGACACTTCAGAACCTGATCATGGTTATCGCCGGGTGCCTCATCGGCACTTTGATCGGTATGCTTCCGGGGCTTGGCCCCATGTCGATAATCGCCATTATGATCCCCGTCGCCATCAAGATCGGCGATCCGTCCGCGGCGCTTATCCTTTTGGCCGGCGTTTACTATGGCGCCATTTTCGGTGGCTCCACCTCTTCGATACTGATTAACGCGCCGGGGGTCGCGGGTACCGTCGCAACCTCATTCGACGGCTATCCGTTGGCGCGGCAAGGCAAAGCCGGAAAGGCGCTGACCATTGCCGCAATCGGCTCCTTTGCCGGCGGAACGGTGGGCGCCGTCCTGCTCATGGGTTTTGCCCCCGCTTTGGCATCGGTTGCGCTGCTCTTTCACTCGGCGGAGTATTTTGCCCTCATGGTCGTCGGTCTGTCCGCGATCGCGGCGTTTGCCGGATCGGGCCAGGTTGCCAAGGCGCTGATGATGACCGTTCTGGGTGTGATGCTGGCGACGGTTGGCGAAAGCGCCCAGTTCAATGCGCCCCGCTTCACCATGGGTATCCAGGATCTCCAGAGCGGCATCAGCTTCATCACACTGGCCATGGCCCTGTTTGCCTTGCCGGAAGCGCTATATCTGGTTCTTAACCCCGCCCGCTCCAACACCGGAAAGGACGGCGGGAGTGGCGAGATCAAGGATTTGCGGATCACCCGGGAGGAAGCCAAAAAAATCACCCCGGTGATCGGCAGGCAGTCCATTCAGGGTTTCCTGATCGGGGTGATGCCCGGCGCCGGAGCAACGATCGCCTCTTTTCTCGGCTATGCGGTGGAGCGAAACATCGCCAAGGGCGAGGACCAGAAGGAGTTTGGCAAAGGCTCGATCAAAGGCCTCGCCGCGCCTGAAACCGCCAACAACGCGGCCTGCACCGGATCGTTCGTGCCTCTCCTGACCCTTGGTATTCCGGGCTCGGGCACGACGGCGATTTTGTTGGGCGCCCTGATCGCGCTCAACGTGACGCCGGGTCCACGGCTGATGGTCGACAACCCGTCCATATTCTGGGCGGTGATCATCTCCATGTATATCGGCAACGTGGTTCTGTTGATTCTCAATTTGCCGCTGATTCCCTACATCGCGAAGCTTTTGCAGATCCCAAAGAACTACCTGATTCCCTTCATTTTGTTCTTCACCATGATGGGCAGCTATATCGGGCAGAACAACGCAACCGAGCTATTGTTGCTGACGGGAATGGGAATAGTCGCCACCATCATGCGGTTCGCCGGTTTTCCGCTGGCGCCGATGCTGATCGGGTTTATCCTGGGCCAGTTGCTCGAGGACAATTTTGCCCGGGCGATGAGCTTGACCGACGGCGTCAGTTTCATGTGGGAACGGCCGATGACCTTAATTCTGCTGATCCTGGCGGTCGTGCTGATCTTTCTACCGTCGTTCCGGCAGCAATTGGCCATGTGGCGCCGGAGAGGAGTGGCCGAAGGCGACTAATCGAGACCAATGCCCATCAACCGCCTTATTGCCGGCTTCAAATCGTTCCGGCAGACCTATTTCGAGGGCCGTCCCGAGATTTATCGAGACCTCGTCCAACAGGGCCAGCATCCCGAGGTCATGGTCATCGCCTGCGCGGACAGCCGGGTGAATCCCTCGATCATCACCGAGGCGGCGCCAGGCCAGCTCTTTGTGGTGAGGAACGTCGCCAATTTGGTTCCACCCTACACCCCCGACGGGCACCCCCAAGGCACAGCCGCCGCCCTGGAATACGCCGTTCTCGATCTCGAAGTCGATCACATCGTGGTCTTGGGACACACCCATTGCGGCGGGATACAGCGTCTCTGTGACGGCGCCCGAAACGGCTCCAAGCGGGAATTTATCGACGACTGGATCAAAATCGCTGAAACAGCCCGGGGGCATGAGCAAAGCGGCGAGAACCGTTTAAGAGCGGTTGAACGAAACGCGGTTGCGGTTTCTCTGGATAACCTGTGCGGTTATCCTTGGGTAAAGGCAAGGCTGGACAGCGGCGATATCGAGATACATGGCTTTGTCTTCGATCTTGATGGCGGAAACTTGCATCGCTTGGTGGACAGGGGCCGCTGGGAGGCCGTAATTCCCGCCTGAAGACCTGGCCGGCCCGATCTTTGCGCAACCGACAATGCTGTTATGATTTGAGCCATGACCAAGGAGCCGTTCAACGAGATGCGGGACGGTGGCGGGGCGGTCCGAGAACTGTACCGGGGGGTTCAGGATTGGCTCGACCAAACGCCGGCCGACGTGATGGCGCTCAAAAGGGAGGAGACCGAACTTCTCTATCGCAAGAGCGGCATAACCTTTGCCGTGTATGGCGAGGGTGGCGGCACCGAGCGCATCATCCCGTTTGACGTCATTCCCCGGCTAATCAGCGCCCGGGAATGGGAATTGATGAGTCGTGGCCTTAATCAGCGGGTCAAGGCACTGAATTTGTTCCTCTGCGACGTCTATGGCGAACAGCGGGCCCTGGATGAAGGCATTATTGATCCCTCGCTTGTCCTGCTTAACGATGCTTATGAGCCGCAAATGCAGGGCCTGCGGGTGCCGGGCGGCGTCTACACCCATGTTGCCGGCATCGATCTGGTGCGGGTCGGCCCGGACGAGTTTTACGTTTTGGAGGACAATGTTCGGACGCCGTCCGGCGTCTCCTACATGTTGGAAAACCGGGAGATGGTCATGCGGTTGTTTCCCGACCTGTTTCAGAGTTACGCCGTCCGGCCCGTCGATCATTACCCGGAAGAACTCCTTTCGACGTTGGTGTCCGTTGCTCCCCCCGCCGCACAGGGCGACGTTACCACCGTCGTTCTGACGCCCGGCCGGTACAACAGCGCTTACTACGAACATTCGTTTCTTGCGGATGAAATGGGTGTCGATCTGGTCGAGGGACAGGATTTGTTCGTCGCCGACAACATCGTCTACATGCGGACGACCCAGGGTCCGAAACGGGTCGACGTCGTCTATCGCCGGGTCGACGACCCCTATATCGACCCGTTGGCGTTCAGTCCGGATTCGGTGCTCGGCGTACCGGGGATCATGACCGCCTACCGCGCCGGGAATGTTGTACTTGCGAATGCCGTCGGGGCCGGCATCGCCGACGACAAGTCCGTCTACACCTATGTGCCGGATTTGATCCGGTTCTATCTTTCCGAAGAGCCGATCCTAAACAACGTGCCGACATATCGGTGCTCCGAGCCGGACGGCCTCGCCTATACCCTGGACAACCTAAAGGACTTGGTCGTCAAGGAGGTGCATGGGTCCGGCGGCCACGGCATGTTGGTCGGCCCCGCGGCGACCAGGGATGAGATTACCGCCTATGCCGAGCGATTGCGCGCCGATCCGGACCGGTTTATCGCCCAACCTACGTTGGCCCTTTCCACCGTCCCCACGTTTGTAGAGAGCGGTGTCGCCCCGCGCCACGTGGATCTCCGCCCTTTCATCCTCGTCGGCAGCGAGACCAAAATCGTCCCCGGCGGGTTGACCCGGGTCGCCCTCAAAGAGGGCTCTCTTGTGGTCAACTCGAGCCAGGGCGGCGGCACCAAGGATACATGGGTGCTGAACGAATGATCTCATTATGCTGAGCCGCACCGCCGACAATCTCTTTTGGATGTCCCGTTACGTGGAGCGGGCTGAAAATCTGGCGAGATTGCTCGAAGTTGGCCACCGGTTGTCGATCATGCCATCCGGCGCCGACGGTACCGAGTGGGCATCGACCTTGGCCATTGCCGGTTGCCAGGACGCATTCGACCGGGAATACGAGACCGTGGGCGCTCAAAACGTCATCGAATTTATCGGCATTCGGAACGACAACCCTTGTTCGATTCCTTCGTGTCTCGAAAACGCACGGAGCAATGGCCGCGCCGTTCGCGTCTCCTTGACGGCTGCCATGTGGCAGTCACTGAATAGCACATGGCTTGAATTGCATTCCCGTCGGTACTCGGCCGAGTCCGGCGCCGGGATACTGGATTATCTGGATTGGATTAAAGACCGGTCTACCCAGTTTGTTGGCGCGACGACCAGCACCATGCTTCGCAGCGATGCGTATTTCTTCGTCATGATGGGAATGCTGTTGGAGCGTGCCGATAACACTGCCCGGCTGCTGGATGTGAAGTACCACGTCCTGCTGCCTGAATACGAGGATGTGGGCGGGACTCTCGACTTTTATCAGTGGAGCGCGTTGCTGAGAGCGGTGACGGCCAACAGGGCATATCACAATCTCTATCGGGGTGCGCTGCATCCTTGGCGGATCGCAGAGATGCTGATCCTGCGCGCCGAAGTACCCCGCTCGCTCCTTTCCTGTCTCGTGGGGCTGACCGAGTATCTGGAGCGGCTGTCCGACATGTACGGGGAGCGGAAGGAATGTTTGAGAATGGCAATGGCGCTTCATGCCGACCTGGCCTACCAGCCCGCCGAGGACATTTTCCAGCGCGGTCTCCACGAGTTCTTGACCGATTTCATTCAGCGCAACAATCGATTGGGGCGCCAGATTCAACGGGATTATCTGGTCTGAGCCAATGGATATCGTCATTTCCCACGAGACCACGTACCGCTACGACCGGCCGGTCAACTACTCAATCCAGGCGCTCAGGTTGACACCCTGCATTTCCAGCGGGCAGTCGGTGCTTCGCTGGAATATCGTCGGACGCGGGCGTTCCCCGGCCTCGTCGGGGGAGGACGGTTTCGGCAATCTGGTGCACACGCTCACGACCGTCGGAGACCATTCCCACGTCACCATCCGGGCGTCGGGCGAGGTTCGCACCCAAGATACGAACGGTGTGCTCTCCGGCGCCATTGAGCGTTTTCGGCCCCTGTTTTTTCTCGGACCAACCAGCCTCACCGAAGCAGACGAGGCGATTCATGGCTTGGCCCGGCAAGCGAAACGCAGTGCCGATGGAGATCTGGATCTCGGTCACCAACTCATGGGTTTGGTCCGTGACGCCGTTGACTATGAGACCGGTGCCACCGATGCGGCCCATACCGCCGCTGAGGCGGTTGCCGCCGGCGCCGGTGTTTGCCAAGACCACGCGCACGTGTTCATTGCCTGCGCCCGCGCCCTTGAGGTACCCGCCCGCTACGTGAGCGGCTACTTGTGGAGCGAAGGAAGCACCGGGCCCTTTGACGCCGGTCACGCCTGGGCGGAATTGTTTGTCGACGATTTGGGATGGGTTGGATTCGATGTTGCAAACCGCATGTGTCCAACCGATGCTCACGTCCGGTTAGCCGTTGGCCGGGACTATCTTGATGCGGCGCCCGTCCGGGGGTTGCGGTCGGGATCCGCCGATGAGCAGATGCAGGTTCAGGTTCAGGTGAGCGCCGCTCGATAAGCCGGAGGCGTTTCCGGGAGTGGTTATGCGAGGAAATCGAAGATGACCTACTGCGTCGGGGTGCTGGTCGAAAAAGGGTTGGTGATGCTGTCGGATTCGCGGACAAATGCAGGCGTGGACAACATCGCGTCCTATCGCAAAATGACCGTCTGGGAGCGTCCCGGAGATCGTGTTTTCTGTCTGCTGTCTGCCGGAAATCTTGCTATCTCCCAGGCGGTGGTCAATTTAATCGAAGAATGGAACGGGCCGGATAATCGGGGAGATGGAGGCCTATTCGGCGTCACCAGCATGTTCCGGGCGGCCCGGTTGGTGGGCTCGGCAATCCGCGATGTTTACGAGGCCGACGGAGAGGCTCTCGAGCGGCATGATCAAGAGTTCAACGCGTCCTTCCTCCTCGGTGGCCAGATGGCGGGCGGACAGACGCGATTGTTCCAGATATATGCCGAGGGGAATTTTATTCAGGCTTCCGAAGATACGCCGTTCCTGCAAATCGGTGAGCACAAATACGGCAAGCCCATTCTCGACCGCGCCGTAACCTCCGCTATATCCCTGAAAGACGCGACCAAACTCGCACTGGTGTCCATGGATTCGACCCTCCGAAGCAATTTATCGGTCGGATTTCCTGTCGATCTTCTGGTTTACGAAGATGGCGCCCTCCGCACTCGGCTTCGCCGGACCCTGGACGAGGACGACGCGTACTTCTCCGACATCCGCGATCGCTGGAGTTTGGCGCTCCGCCATGCTTATGCCGAACTCCCGGATCCCGACTGGTTCGACGAGACCCTGGCCGTCATCCACGATATCAACGACGGTAAATCCTAAGGCGCGGTGGCTTCGTCCACTCGGCCTCGAAGCACGAACTTTTGGATTTTGCCGGTCGACGTCTTTGGCAATTCGCCGAACACCACGTAGCGGGGACACTTGAAATGGGCCAGATTGTCCCGGGCAAAATCGATGATTTCCCGGGCGCTTACCTCGTCGGCATCCGGCTTGAGTTCCACGAACGCGCATGGCGTTTCGCCCCACCTCTCGTCAGGTTTGGCGACAACGGCCACGGCAAGGACCGCCGGGTGATTGTAGAGCATGTTTTCCACCTCGATGGATGAAATGTTCTCACCGCCCGAGATGATGATGTCCTTGGACCGGTCGCGGAGTTCGATGTAGCCGTCCGAGTGCATAACACCCAGGTCTCCGGAGTGAAAATAGCCGCCGTGGAACGCCTCCGAGGTGGCTTCGGGGTTTTTCAAATAACCCTTCATCACGTTGTTGCCCTGGAACATCACCTCGCCCATGGTTTCGCCGTCCGCGGGGACAGGCTCCATGTTTTCAGGATTGATCACCGTCAGTTCCTCGGACACCACGTAAGGGACGCCCTGGCGGGAGCGGAGGTTTGCTTGCTCTTCGGCACTCAGTTCGTTCCATTCATCGTGCCAGGCGCAGACCGTGGCCGGTCCGTATACTTCCGTAAGGCCATAGGCGTGGGTAACCTCGAATCCACCGGCCTCCATTTTCTCAAGAACGGCGGCAGGCGGCGCGGCCCCGGCGGTCATCACCTTGACGAGATGGTCAAACTCCCGCTTCTCATCATCCGAGGCGTTGACGATCATGCCGAGAACGATCGGTGCGCCGCAGAGATGATCGACGCCCTGATCGGCAATAGAGGCGTAGATGGCTTTCGCTTCGACATTTCTGAGGCAGAACGAGGTCCCGCCATATGCGGCCAACGTCCACGGGTAGCACCAGCCATTGCAGTGGAACATGGGCAGGGTCCACAGGTAGTTGGGATTCTGCGTCATGTTCCAGGCCATGGCATTGCCGATGGCATTCATGTATGCGCCGCGGTGGTGGCAGACGACGCCCTTGGGGTTGCCCGTCGTGCCGGACGTGTAGTTGAGAGAGATGGCGTCCCACTCGTTGTCCGGCAGTTTCCACGCATACCCCTCGTCGCCGCCGCCAATGAAGCTTTCATAGTCCTCGTCACCGAGCATTTCGCCCTTCGGTGCCAGGACGTCGTTGACATCGATGACCCGTGGCTGGACCTTGGCTTTGCCGAGAGCTTCCTTGATCACCGCGGAAAACTCGCGGTCGGTGATCAGCACCTTGGCCTCGCCATGATCCAGAATGTACGCGATGGTGTCGGCCTCCAGCCGGGTGTTGATGGCATTGAGGACGGCGCCGGTTGCGGGGACTCCGTAGTGGGCCTCATAAATTTCAGGGGTGTTGGTGCACATCGCCGCCACGGTATCGCCTTTGCCGATACCTGCCCGGTCGAGTGCGCTGGCCAACCGCCGGCAGCGGGCGAACGTCTCCGCGTAGCTGTACTTCCGTTCGCCGTGGACGACGGCAGGGTGATTCGGAAACACGCGCGCCGCGCGCCGCAAAAAACTCAGCGGAGAAATCGGGACAAAATTCGCCTCGACCTGGTCGAGTTGATCGTACGGATTGGTCATCGGTGGTCTCCCTGACGGCCGTAAATGTCTGTCACTACCCACATTTTAGCGGAGCAGGATTGGTTCGATCTTAATCCAAATCAAGTCCTCCATGCCAGACGGGGAAACTCAGGCGGGGGTGGACCTTGCCGACCATGCGGGCTAGGGAGTTGATCCCCAATCCAGAGAACTGAACCCCGCCTTTGCCAATTTCCGTTTCCAACGCCCTGAATGAACTGCGCGAAAAGTGGCGGCCGTTGGCCGTCGCCATGCTATTGGGGGCGATCGGGGCAGCCGGCGCCGTCTATCTAACCCTGCCGCTTCCTTGGATGCTGGGTCCGATGGTCGTGACGGCGGTCGCGGCCATGTCCGGGGTCAGGGTGTGGATTCCGACGTGGCTGCGCTCGTCCATGTTGATCGTCATGGGGATCATGTTTGGGGCCGGCGTTCCACCGGATATCGCCCAGCAGATGCAAACCTGGATGATCAGCAGCGCCGGGGTGGTGATCTTTGTCATCATCACCGGCGCGGCGATGTTCCTTTACTACCACAGGGTGGCCGGCTATGGGCCGGTGACGGCCTATTTTTCCGCCATGCCCGGTGGCGTATTACCGATGACGGTCATCGGCGGGAGCTTCGGCGGCGATGAGCGAATTATATCGCTGATGCAGATTTCCCGGCTTGCGGGCACCGTCATCCTCATTCCCGTTTCATTTAGGCTGTTTGCCGGGTATGAGCCGACCGGTTCCGCGGGGACCGATGCCCATTTTGACGATGTGGCTCCGCTGGACGCGGTCATCTGGTTAATTGCTTCCATCGCCTCGATCCCGTTGGCGGGGAGACTGCATCTCCCATCGCCTACGCTTATGGGGCCGCTCCTTGCCATCGGGGCGCTGACGCTCGCCGGGGTGGTGTCTTCGCCAATGCCCGATGAGCCGATGGCGGTGGCGCAGTTGATAATTGGGGCCAGCGTCGGCGCCATGTACAACGGGGTGAAGGTACGAGAGGTTGGCGTATACCTCGTCCATGGCAGCATTGCCGGGGCGTCGGTGGTGGTGTTGTCGCTGTTGATGGCCTTGGCCGTCGTTCCCATTTCCGGGCTGGACCTGCGGGCATTGATCCTTGGCTACGCCCCGGGCGGTTTTATCGAAATGGCGTTGATCGGCTTCGCCCTAGGGATCGAGGTGACGTTCGTCATCACTCACCAGTTGGTCAGATTTCTGTTCATCGTTGTTGGTGCGCCCATCATCATGGCACAGCTCAAGAAACGTCTGAATCCGGAGGAAAACTAACTGGAGATCGCCAGTAACTCGTCGGCATAACCCCGGAGACGGTTGACGGCGGTTTCGCGTTGATCTTCGGTGAGTGACGAAATGATATCGAATATTAACTGACCAAATCGTTCGGTTCGCCGGGCGACAAATTTGCGATAGCCGGGCGCCGTATTTTCGTCCGGGGTCAACAGAGCCTTGTCCAAATACCGCTTCAGGTCGTCGATCTCCGGATCGGTGGCCAAATAGGCCAAAAAAGCCTTTTGCCGCGATTTTCGGGCGCTCAGCCAAACAGACGAGCCTCTGGTTGTCCCCGAAGCATAGGTGCGGACACGATCCCGCTGCTCGCCGGAAAGCTCGCCGAAAAACCGTTCGATATTCCTGATCTGCCGTTCGGCACGTCTTTCGATCCGCGCCGCTATCGGTTCGGCCAGTCTCTCTTCGCGCTCCGTGTTCTTTTCGTCGAAACGAGCCTTCAGGTATCCTCGGCGGGGTTCGCTTGCATGGCGCTTCAGCACCAAGGCGCCCTCGGCGGTTACACCCTTTAAGGTCTCCTCATAGAGCGCGCGGGTTTGCCGCATGGCGGCCATTACCTGGTCACGGCTTACATCTCCAGCTTCCAAGACACCGGCCTGCTCACGGAGAAACGCGGCGTAGCGCGGAAGCATTTCCAGCTGGTGCCAATCGAGAACGCGATCCATCGCCGCCTCGGCGAACAGGCGCTCGTCGTCGTCCTCCAGGTCCAAATAGAACGCCACCTGGTTCCGTGCGGCCACGTCGAGGCCAAAATACGCCAGCCGCAGGCTGGAGCAACCGGCGAGGACAAGGATCAAAAAAACCGCGATGACGGGCTTCGATGTCATAACACTAATATACGCTCGATTTCGCGACCTGGGTGAGCGGTTGTTCCAGTCAGAACGCGGCGCCGCAACTCGGACCGCGGCACTTCGTCGGCTCTCGGAATAGTCGGCGCTACGCCCGGTCAGAACTGCGCGACATACCTCGGCAGCCAAAGTGCCAGGTCCGAAATGAACACCACCAACATCAAACGGATGATGTCGGCGGTGAAAAACGGTGCAATCCCCTTGAACATGCTGGAGAGCGGGACGTCCGGCATTATTGTCTTGATGACAAAGACATTGAGGCCGATGGGCGGCGTGATCAGGCTGATTTCGACGACCATGACCATGACGATGCCGAACCAGATCAAATCAAAGCCCAGGGCATCAACCAGCGGTACAAATATGGGCACGGTGAGGAAAATCATCGCCAGCCCCTCGATGATCGTGCCCAACAGAATGTAGATCAGCAGCACCACGAGGATGACGGTGATCGGCTCAATCTGCAGGGTCTTGATGAAATCGACAATGGCGTCCGGCATGCCGGCGACATTCACGAAGTTGTTCAGAATGAGCGCGCCGAAGGCGATGGTGAATACCATGGCCGAGGTTTCGGCCGCTTCCACAAGCGCATAGAAAAATATCCGGAGGTTCATCCGCTTGCGGGCGATGGCGAACAGCAGCGCACCAGCGGCGCCGATGCCGCCGCCCTCGGTTGGCGTGAATACTCCGAAGGTGATGCCGCCGATGATTACGAAGAAGAGGACGAGGACCGCCCAAACCTTGGAAAGTGTGTGCCAGCGGTGCGCCCAGGTCGCCTTGTCGGCACGCGGCGCTAAATTCGGCATAAGGAATGCGACGCCCCAAATGACCGCGAGGTAGAGCGCTACGGTGACGAGGCCCGGAATGATACCGGCGATGAACAGATCCCCGATGCTGGTCTCGGTCAAAATGCCGTAGACGATGAGGGCGGCGGACGGGGGTATCAGGATTCCCATGGTGCCGCCGGCCGCAACGGTGCCGGCGGCGAAACCGTTGTTATATTTGAACCGCCGCATGGGTGGGATTGAAACCCTGGCCATGGTCGCGGCGGTTGCAACCGATGATCCCGAAATGGCCGCAAAGCCGCCGCAGGCGGCGACCGTGGCCATTGCGAGGCCGCCGCGCTTATTGCCGAGCCAGGCATTGGCGGCCTCGTAGATATCCTCCGCCAGGGCGGCCCGGAAGACGAATACGCCCATCAGGACAAACAGGGGCAGGACGACAAAATTGGCGTTCAGTGCCAATCCCAGAATTTGCTGGCTGACCGTTTCCAATGCCGGCCCCATGCCGCGAATGAAGGCAAAGCCGACAAAGCCCACCAGCATCATGGAAAATCCGAGCGGCAGACCGAAGAAGGCGATCCCCAGCAGGATGGCAAACCCGATTAGCGAAATGACCATCTATGAGTCGCCCTCGTCTTTGTCGTAATCGAATCCCGGTGCGACTCCCGCGCGGAAATCGACGGTCACAAATTTCCAGAGAATATAGAGTTGGACGATGACACTCACGGCACTCAGGAAGGTAAGTGCGAACAGTACCGGCGCGGTCGGCAGTTCAAGGGTCAGGGAAATATCGTCAAATTCCTGCATCTCAAGGCCGGTTCTCCACATCCGCTCCGTGATGAACGCGATCATCCCGGCGCTGATGAACAGGACGATGATTTCCCGAAACAGCTTGAATTGTTTGCTCATAAATCCGTCAAAAAGCTCGACGACGATGTGCGCGCGTTTGACGGTGACGAGGGGCAGGGCGGAAAAAATGAGCAGACCGAGGGCGAACTCGATCAATTCCACCCCGCCGTGAACCGGTGAGTTGAACACATACCGCCCGGTGACATCGACGATCGTCAGGCCGGCCACAAAAAACATAAAGAAAGCGGCAAGCACCGTCAGAAGTCTGACGGGCGCCGCCAAAGCCCCGGCGGCGTCCGCCGGCACCGAATAGTCGTCGGCGAGCGCCCGATCGAGCGGATTTGTGGATTGGGCGCCGTCGCCGCCAAGGTCGACGACGCCCGTTTTGTCACCTTCGGCCATAGTAGTTCAGGAGCAGGCGAACTACTTCAGCTGTTCCTTGAAAAATGCCATAGAAGCCTTGGCGTCGATCCCCTTGGCTCCGGCGGCCTTCAACCAGTCCGCTTCGGCTTTTTGTCCCAGCTTCCTGATTGCCGCCATCAGTTCCGGACCGGCCTGGAGGACTTGGCCGCCCTGCTTCTTGACCGCTTCGATGCCGGAATCAGCAGCCTTTTGACCGGCCAGGGTGCGCTCGGAAAGTTTGAGCCCCGAGACGCTCATGATTTGGTCTTGCTGCTGCTTCGTGAGGCCATCCCACTTCTTGCCGTTGATCAGCATGGAGAAGGACGTGTTGGTCAGGCCGCCCGGAATGACCGTCGTTGCTTTGATGTAGGGAAGGATCCGGAAGGCACGAAGGCCGTGACCCGGTACCGCCGCGCCATCGACAACGCCCTTGGAGACGAGGCTAAAGATTTTCGCCGGGCCGGAGGCAACGGGTACCGCGCCAAGTTCCTTGAGAATGTTGGTGGTGATTCCCGGCGCCGACCGCAGCTTGAAACCCTTCAGGTCGGCAACGGTGACGATTGGCTTGCCTCGGCTGTGAATCACATTCGGCGCCAGGAGGAAGCTTCCGACCAAGTGGTTGCCTTTATATTCGTTGGCCTTGGCGAAATATTTCTCGTGCGTTTTCCAAAGCGCGAGCGATGTTTTGACGGCGCCCGGCGAATTAAGCGGCAGCTGCGAAATCTGGGGCCCGACAATGCGCTTGGTCTGGAAAATATTTGCCAAAATAACGACATCGGCAACCCCCTTTGACACGGTCTGCCAGTTCTTCGGCGGCGGTCCTACCGCGGCGGCGGACAGTTTGGGCGTAACCGAGCCTTTTGTCGCGGCCACGACATCCTTCATCCACGGAACCGTAATGCCCGTCTGGAATGGATGCTTCGGCGGCAGGTAGTTGTTGATCAGCAGTTCGGTTGACTGAGCAGGGCTTGAAACGAAAAACGCACCGGCGATGACACCGGCTAGCGCGGCCGAAGTGACTGTGCGGTAAATTGAAGACATTGTGAATCTCCCAAAAATTTATGAAGCCAGTACGGCTTTCAGTTTATTGGACGGGGGGACGCCGATTGGCGTCAATCCGAGGGTGGCTATTGTATGTTATTACCAGCCGGGGAGTCTCGCGTTTGTGTGAAACCCGACACAAGCGCAGTTTCCGGCCAAATTGAACCATTTGACCGGAAACTGCTCTAACCCCCCAGAAAGTCCTTGATCCAACTCCGATACAGATCATCGCGGGTGAACCTCTTTAGCGTCTCGATGTCGGGCTTTCCCTGGATGTCTGCGGGTTTTGTGCCGTCGCGAAGGGCCTTTAGCGTGTCATGAACGGCCTTCACGGCCATCGAGAACGGCAGGTGACCCTGTAAGGCAATGCGTACCCCTTTGGCGCCCAGGTAATCGAGATCGGCCATTTCCGGCGGTGTGCCGCCGAGGATCAGGGGTATGTCCACTTTGTCCGAGACCGCATCCAGTTCCTCGCGGCTGGTTAGTCCGGCAAGAAATACCGCATCCACGCCGGCCTCCTGGTAGGCGCGGGCGCGAATGGCGGCGTCCTCGGCGTCGGTGATGGCGCAGGCGCTGGTCCGGCCGGCAATCGACAGCAGCGGGTCCTGGCGTGCGCCGACGGCCGCCGTCATCTTGCCAATCCCTTCCTCCAGCGAAATCAATTGCGGCTTGCCGGCGGTGCCGAATGGCGTGGGGAGATCGGTATCTTCAAGGCTCATGCCGGCGATCCCCGCGGTTTCCAGTTCCTCGACCGTACGCCGCACGTTGAGCGCATTGCCGTAGCCGTGATCCGCGTCGACCATCAGCGGCAAGTTGCCGGCCCGATTGATCCGCAGGCATTGATCCGAGAATTCGCTCAGCGTCAGGACGAGGAGATCGGGCGCGCCGAGCACGGTCATCGAGGCGATTGAACCCGCAAACATACCGATCTCAAACCCCAGATCCTCGGCGATCCGTGCAGAGATGGGGTCGTATACGGATCCCGGGTGCACGCATTTGTCGCCCGCAAGTATTTCCCTGAAGCGCTGCCGCCGGTCAGTCCAGTCCATGAGGAGTTCCTTTTTTTGGGATTTGGGCGGTCCTAGGGACGGTCCATTCTGTCATGAAGGTAGGTGGTGAGGGTGTCGATCATGCGGTAGGCCTGCTCCCGCTCCGCGGGTGCGAACAGTGACAGCAGGCGCCGGTTTCGCTCGCGGACCACCGGTATCATTTGGTCATATCGATCACGTCCGTCATCGGTGAGGCCGATGATGGCGCTCCGACCGTCGGATGGGCTGTCGACCCGGCTGATGCTGCCCGCGTTCTCCAGAAGCGTCGCGGCACGGCTGATCTGAGACTTGTCAAAACCGCTCATCTTGGCGAGGTCGCCTATGGTCATGCCGCCCTTCACCGAAAGCGCGGACAATATTCGCCATTCGACGAGAGAGATACCGAATTCCGTATCCAGCAACAGCTTGGATTCCCTGTCGAGGAGCCGGGCCAGAACGTCATAGCGCGCGGTAAACAGGTCGAGCAGCCCGAAACCGCTTGTATCGGGGCCATCGGGTCCGTCGCGGAGGAGCCCGTCAGGCAGGAGCCCTCCTGTTTCATGGGCGTCGTTTGTCATGGTGGAAGTTGAACCGCGCTCCTTTAATCACAGGATATCGGCTGGCGCCCCGGCAACGCAATCACTTGCCGAACCTCGCCCCCCGGACAGACCGCGCAGAAAATTTGAAGCCTTGCGCCTGAGACCTTAAGGTCTTGATTCCAAATTGCTTGGGAGGCTTGGATGCCGATCCGCACCGGCCAGGAATACCTGCGATCCCTCGACGACGGGCGAACCATCTATATCGACGGGGATCAAGTTACCGACGTCGTCAACGACCGCCGGTTCGCCGGCGCGGCGGAGACCATGGCGATGCTGTTGGAGATGCAGCATGATCCCGGGCTCACCCGTAAGCTGACCTATGCCTCGCCCAGCAGCGGGGAGAAGGTCGGCATGACCCACATCACGCCTCTGTCGAAGGACGATGTGGTCGCGCGCGGTGACGCCATTCAGATTTGGATGGATGCGACCTGCGGCATGCTGGGCCGCAGTCCGGACTACAAGAACGTCATGGTCGCGGCATGGGCGGCGGCAAGCGAAATATTCGATAGGGACTCCTTCCAAGGCGCCGCCAACGTTCGCGGCTTTCACGAACACGTTCGCGAAAACGATCTCGTTATGACACACGTACTGGTCAACCCGCAGGTTGACCGGTCGCGGCCGGCGCACTTGCAGGAATCGGAAATCGTCGCCCAGATCGTTGCGGAGGATGATGCAGGCATCACGATCCGGGGTGCGCGCATGGTGGCGACGTTGTGCGCGCTCGCCAATGAAATCGTCGTCATGCCGGCGGCCATCCGCTGGGCGACCGACGAACAGCGCAAATCGGACGACTATTCATTTGGATTTGCCATCCCGGCCAATACCGAAGGATTACGGTTCATCTGCCGGCCCTCTTTGGCTCATCCGGAATCCGGCTCGCCCATGGATTATCCATTGTCCTGCATGTACGAGGAATCCGACGGGATTGCCATTTTCGACGATGTGAAGGTGCCGTGGGAACGGGTGTTCATCTATCGGGATGACGAAGCCGAAACTCTCATTCACGGCAAAACCCGGGTAGGACCCCATGCGCTGCATCAGTCGGTGGTGCGGGCGGCCGCCAAATCGGAATTCATGATGGCATTGGCGCTGGCGATCGCGCGCTCGACCAAGATCGACGAGCACCTGAACGTCCAATTGCTGCTCGCCGAAACCATCAACATTGCCGAGTTTGCCCGCACCTGCCGGGTGGCGGCCGAGGCCGAATCGTTCCAGACGCCATTCGGCAACTGGTCGCCGGGCTTGGCGCCGATCCAACTTTGGCAGAGCATGTTCTGGAAGTTCTATAACCGCCAGTGCGAGATCATAAATACCTTGGGCGCAGGCGGCCTGGTCGGCGTGCCGTCCATTGCCGAACTCGCCGGCGAAGTGAAGGACGACGTTGAAAAATATTTTCAGTCGGTCAACGCCGACTCGCCGACCCGGATCAAACTATTTCGATTGGCCTACGACGCGTCGCTCTCAAGCTTTGCCGGCCGTCAGCGGTTATACGAGCAGTACTACAGCGGCGATCCCAACCGCAGCCAGTCCATGCGCTTCCGGATGTTCGACAAGGACGCGCATATCGACCGTATCCACGATATGCTGGATGACATCGAACAGCGGTTCTCCGGCGGGCTCGGCGAGCGCGTCGCGGCATTCCGGGAAGCCGGCGAATAGCCCCAACAATTAGAGGCCGATGATGAGCAACGACCAGGGCGGCGTTCCCTATATTCGCCGCGCCATTCAGGAAATGGGGCCAAAGTTTGATCCGCCGACGGAGGGCGTCCTTCGGCACAAGGGGTATGACACCGGCGAAGTCCTGGCCATGGGCCTGAACGAAAGCCTGTTTCCTCCGTCGCCAAGGGTGCTCGGCGCCGTCCGCGACAACCTGACCATGATGAACCGCTACCCGGATGCCCAATGTCCGGCCCTCTCCGATATCGTCACCGCGCGCACCGGCGTCCCGGTGGAGAATATCGTATGGGGCAATGGCAGCGAGGAGTTGATCCAGGGCGCCATTCATCTCAGCATTTCACCGGGGGACGGCATGATCTTGCCCGTACCGACATTCTGGGGGTACCGGGCCATGGTAGAGGCTTCGGAGGCCGACTGCGCCTATGTGGGCATGAAGGCGGACGGGCATGTGGACGCGGACGCCGTCCTGGGTGCGGTCGGCAATCGGACGAAGCTGCTGTTCCTGGTGACTCCGAACAACCCGAGCGGCCGGATGTTGGACGGGACGACCCTGCGCCGTTTCGTTGAGGAAGTGCCGGAGAACGTTTTGCTGGGTGTCGACGAGGCCTATCATGAGTTTGGCCTTCATGCGGGCGGGCCGGATGTCGTCGAGGTGCTGAAGGAGCGCCGCGGGCCCTGGGTCGTGATCCGAACATTCTCAAAGGCCTACGCCATGGCCGGCATGCGGATTGGATATGCGCTTTGTTCGGATGGCGATATCGCCCAGGCGCTTCGCAAGACCACCTGCACCTTCAACGTTCCGATCCTCGCCCAGGCAGCCGCCGAAGCGGCGCTTCTCGATGAGGTCTATTTGGCGAAGATGCTGAAAGACGTCGCCGAAGCGCGGACGATGCTGGAGGAGGGACTTCGTGATTTAGGCTTGGATCCGTTTCCGTCCGTGTGCAATTTCGTTTCGGCCAATGCCCACCGAAACGCCCGGGAATTGGCGGCGGAAGTGCTTGAAAACGGGGTCCAACTGCACGCCTGGCCCGAGCCCGGTTATGAGACTTACATCCGGGTCACCGTGGCGCCGAAACCTGACGTCGCCACCTGCCTTGAGGTCTTGGCCGCCGTCTTGAACAAATAGCTTCAAGCCTGGTTTCTCCTAACCTTAAGAAATTGATCTTGAGAACAATGGCGGGGACATCCGATGGAGCTCAATGACAAACGGATCATCGGCTACCGAATGGATCGCACAGGGCGGCTATGTGTCCGTGAGGTCGGCGGTGAGGAGCGTCCGGCGGCCGCGGTCGAAATCGTCAGGCTTCCGGAAACCCTGCCCGATCTGATTTTGCAGCTGGCGTGGCAGGGCTGAACCGCACACCTCAGGGCGCCGCAACGATCCGGTTCCTGAGAATCCCGACCCCCTCGACCTCGATCTCGACCACGTCCCCCGGTTTCATGCCGCGGGTGGATCCGGGCGTGCCCATGAATATCATATCCCCGGGCTCCAGGGTGAAGTAACGGCTCGCCCAGCTGACGACCCGATCGACGCCGTGAATCATGTTCTTGGTGCTCTCTTTCTGGCGGGTCTCTCCGTTGAGCCGCGTCTCGATCACCAGATCGCGATAGTTCAGGCCGGTCACGACGGCCGGGCCGACAGGGCCAAACCCGTCGGCCGCTTTGCCGCGCAACCATTGGAGGTCCGATGATTGCCAGGAACGTTCGCTGACATCGTTGCCGGCGGTTACGCCGAAAACATAGTCGCGGGCGTCGGACTCGGAGACGTTCTTGGCCCGCTTGCCGATCACGACGACCATTTCGCCCTCGTAATGGGGCCGGTCGGCTCCCTTCGGGATGACGAGATCCTGTTCGTGCCCGAGAAGTGTGGAAGGAAACTTGGCGAACATCGGCGGCGGCGCGTCCGGGGCCGAGCCGGCGTGGGAGGCAAAGTTCAATCCGACCGCGAGTATCTTGGTCGGTTCGCTGGGGGGCAGGAATTCGACCCCGGCGACCGGCACGAGGCGGCCGGTCTCCGTTCCGCCGGCATAGGCGGCCCCGGTCAACTGATGAATGACACTGCCTTCAAGGCGGCCGTAAGAGGCGACACCGTTCACTTCATACCGGACAAATTTCCGGGACTCCTGGGAGACGGCGTCGGTGTGCGGCAACGTAAGGGCGACGGCCAAAAGCACGCCTGAAATCAATCGATACATAATTTGAAACCTTGAAATTAAGAACTACCGGGTCTCGAGTTGGCGGATACGCCCCTCGGCGGCCGCCGCTTTTTTCTCGTCGCCGAGCACACGATACGCCCGTGCCAGCCGTTTCCAGCCCTCTAAATCATCCGGGTTGTCCTCAAGCCGGGCGGCAAGGCGCTCGACCATCCCCATGATCATCTCGGCCCGCTCCTCGACGCTGAGCTCCGAAGCGGCGCGCACGTCCTCGGCTGTCGGGCCGGCGGGGCGCGTCCGGCTCGGCGAAATAGTGGCCAAGTCGATATCGCCGGCCTGCGCGGCGGCATTCATCCGTCTCCGGACTTCGTCCACCCAGGGAGCGTCAGGCGGAGAGAGGGCGATAACGTCGGTCCAGCGCCGGACCGCGCTCTCGAAATCCCGCCGTTGCGCCGCCGCGAGGCCAAGGAAGTAATGGGGCCGCACGGCATTTGGATCGAGGTCCATGGCATCGGCAAAAATCTTCATGGCGTCATCGGAAACCACGCCGCCCTGGGCCATGACGGTTGTTTCGCCGAGAGCGACGGCGATTTCGGCCCGGTCCGGTGCCAGAGCGCGCGCGCGCGCATATGCCCGTGCAGCCTCGAGATGCCGTTGCAGGGTGACCAGCGACCGGGCCAACAGCAACCAGCCGTCCAACCGTGCCGGTGCCGCCTCAAGCCTGCGCTCCAATTGGGCGACAATCTCCGTCATCTCGGCTACCCTTGGGTCGTCGCTTGGCGGCGGCTTGGCCCGCTCGGCAAATGGCTGATCCGGAAAATTCGGCGTGCCCAGGAAGCCATAAATTCCGAAGCCGAATATCGGAACCAAGAGGCCGATTCCAATGGCGGTTGCCGTTCGGAAGCCGCTGCCGCCGGGCGCGGCATTCGCGGATACCGTCGCGTCAATTTGCGCCATGCGCCGCCGAATCTCTTGTCTCGCAGCGGCTGCCTCTTCAGGGCCGAGCAATCCGCGTTCCTCGTCCCGGTCCGTCTCGGCTAGCTGGTCTTCGTAAACCGCCCGGTCGAATTCGGCGGGCGGGACCGGCTTCGGCCGCCGCAGAATGACCACAACCAGGGATGCCGCCGTGGCCGCCGCGATCAAGGCGGACAACAGCCAGATCATCGGCCCGCACTCTCCGCTTCGCGGCCAACCCGCCGGAAGTATGAGATCATCGCCAACAAGCCGATGAGGACAATGGCAATGGGTCCGATCCACAGCACAAGCGTCGCCCCCTTCACCGGCGGGCGGAGGAGAACGAAGTCGCCGTATCGAGAGACGACGAAGGCGATCACTTCGTCATCGCTGTCACCCTTTACAATGCGCTGCCGCACCAGGACACGAAGGTCGCGGGCCAGCTCCGCATCCGAATCATCGATGGACTGGTTCTGACAAACAACGCAACGAAGTTCCTTGGAGATCGCGCGGGCGCGCGCCTCGTGCACGGGGTTGGCGAGCACCTCTTCCGGCAGCACGGCGTAGGCGGGGTCCGGTGCCAATCCAGCCAACCCGGCCAGCACCGTCAGCAGGACTAGGATTCGGCGCGCAGGCGCCGGACGATCGGCCACAGCTTGCTCTCCCAAACATCCGGCGTGATGGGGCCCGCATGTTTGTAGCGGATGATCCCTTTTCGATCGACGAAGAAGGTCTCCGGCGCGCCCGTGACGCCGAACGCGATGGCGCCTTCGCTTCGCGGGTCATCACCGACGAGCCGGTACGGATTGCCGAATTTGTCCAGCCATTCGGGGCCCGCTTGACGGTTGGGTTCCCGCCAATTGATCCCGTAAACGGGGACGACGTCATTGGCCTTCAACTCCATCAGGAATGGATGTTCGATCCGGCAGGCCACGCACCAGGACCCAAAAACGTTCACCAGCGAGACTTTGCCCAGCAGGTCATCCCGGCGGAAACCCTGAGCGGACCCTTCGATGGCTGTCAGGGAAAATTCCGGTACCGGCTTGTTGATCAGTGCCGACGGCAGTGCCTGAGGGTCCCGTTGCAGACCAAACCAGAAGCCGATACCGAGGGCGGCGATCAGGACCAGGGGCAGAAGAAACAGAAACCGGCGGGACATGCTTATTCTGCCGGTGCCGGCGTGGCCCGGGCGCCGGCCTTTTGCCGGCCGGGCGCGCCGACCCGATGCCGGCGGTCGGACAGGCTCACAAAGCCGCCAAGGACCATGATGAACGACCCGGCCCACATCCATGGGACGAGCGGATTGAAATAAAGGCGGGTGACGAAACCTCCGTCTTCGCCTCGCGGGTCCCCGAGAACCGCATAGAGATCACCGAGAAATGTCGGGTGGATGGCCGCCTCGGTGGTCCGACCCTGAACGTCATAAAATCGTTTCTCGGGTGTCAGCACGATATCGCTGCCAACGCTATCGACGCGAAACGTACCCTGGGTCGCCGCGTAGTTGGGGCCCCGCACCTCCCGGGCGCCGTCAAAGGTAAAGACGTAGCCGCCGACATCCACCCTGTCTCCCGGCTTCATGACCTGGATGGATTCGGTGGTCCATGCCGAAGACGCGGTCATGCCGGCGATGACAATTGCCAATCCGCCATGGGCGAGGGTCATTCCCCATCGCGCCCTCGGCTGGCGCTGCAAACGCCGCCAACTTTCATTCGGAGGAACCCTGAACAGATGAATTCGCACCGCCAATTCGTGCACCGTTGCGAACATCAGCCAGGCGGCGAGGAAAACCCCGAATGCGGCCAAGGCGGAGGCGCGGTCGACAAACAGCCAGGCGCCGATTCCGGCGAGGACGGCCAGTCCCGCGCTGATTTTAAGCCGATACACCGTCGGGCCGAGTTCGCTGCGTTTCCAGCTGAGCAGCGGACCTATGCCCATGGCGAGAACCAACGGCACCATCATCGGGATGAACACGCTGTTGAAATAAGGCGCCCCGACGGAGATTTTTCCCGCGTTCAGTACGTCGAGGATCAGCGGATAGACGGTCCCCAGCAGAACCGCGGCAGCGGCGGCGGTCAGCAGGAAGTTGTTGAGGACCAATCCGCCTTCGCGGGATATGGGGCGGAAAAGCCCACCCCCTTTGAGGGCCGGGCCCCGCCAAGCATAAAGCGCGAAGGCGCCGCCCACCGATACGATCAGCATCATCAATATGAACACGCCGCGGCTCGGGTCCGAGGCAAAGGCGTGCACCGATGTCAACACGCCCGACCGGACCAGGAATGTACCGAGTAATGAGAAGGCAAAAGCGACGATGGCGAGAAAGACGGTCCAGCCTTTTAGCGCGTCTCTTTTTTCGGAGACGATGGCCGAGTGAAGGAGGGCGGTTGCCGCGAGCCAAGGCATGAATGACGCGTTTTCGACCGGATCCCAGAACCACCAACCGCCCCAGCCGAGCTCGTAATAGGCCCACCACGATCCGAGCACGATGCCGCCGGTGAGGAAGGTCCAGGAGGCAAGTGTCCAGGGCCGGACCCAGCGCGCCCAGGCGGGATCGGCCCGACCCTCGATCAACGCGGCGACGGCGAACGAAAAGGTGGTCGATAGCCCGACATAGCCGAGGTAAAGCAAAGGCGGGTGAAAGGCGAGGCCGGGGTCCTGCAGCAACGGGTTGAGGTCGCGCCCGTCGACCGGTATCGGGAGCAGTCGTTCGAACGGGTTGGAGGTGAAGAGAATGAACGCGAGAAAACCAAGGCCCAACAGACCCTGAACGGCCAGAACGCGTACCTTGAGGGTCGGTCTCAAATTGCCGCCGAATACGGCGATCGCCGCACCGAACAGGGAGAGCACCAGCACCCACAACAGCATGGAGCCCTCGTGATTGCCCCAGACACCGGAAATTTTGTAGAGCAGGGGCTTGGCGGTGTGAGAATTCATCGCCACGGTCATCAGCGAGAAGTCGGACAGGACGAAGGCGCGGGTCAGGGCCCAGAACGAAACCGCGATCAGGAGAAACTGGAGGATGGCCGCCGGTGCGGCGATACCCATCCAAACGGAATCCCGGCGCTGGGCGCCGATCAGGGGCAGGGTGCCTTGCAGGGCGGCGGCCGCGAAAGCCAAGATGAGGGCAAAATGTCCGAGTTCCGCGGTCATGATCGGCTACTGCCCGCCTTTCCACTGACCGGATTTCTTGATCGCCTCCGCGACCTCCGGCGGCATGTATGTTTCATCATGCTTGGCCAGGACCTCGGTAGCGACGAACACGCCTTCGCGCAGGTGACCCTCGGCGACGATGCCTTGACCCTCGCGGAAAAGGTCGGGAAGGATGCCCTTGAAGGTGACCAGTACCGACTTGGCGGTATCCGTCACCGTGAATGAGACAGAGACACCGTCGGCGGCTTTGGCGACGCTGCCCGCTTCAACCAGTCCGCCGATGCGAAGCCGCTGAGCGGGGGCGAAATTTCGTTCACTCAGTTCGGTCGGACTGTGAAAGAAGACAATATTGTCCTCGAAGGCGGTGAGCACGAGGGCGGCGGCAGCGGCGACGGCCAGTCCGCCGACCCCAAGCAAGGTCATGCGTTGATGCTTCCGCTTCACGCGTCTTCCTCGTCATCGCCGCCACGCAGCTCGGCCAGCGCCCTTTCGTTGGCTCGCATCCTGCCGAGGCTCATCGCGAAGAGTCCGGCCAACACCAGCGCCGTGGCGCCATATGCCGGCCACACGAAGGCGGCGTACCCGCCCATATCCAGGAAGGATTGAATTGCTTCCATCTCAACTCTCCTGAGGGGCCGGAGCGGTGCCCGAGGCCTGGCGATACCGGATCGCCCTGATTTTTGTCTCCGCCAGCTCCGCCCGCATGCGGATGATGGCAATCCACACATATAGTGCCGTGTAGCCGAGTGCCATGAGCAGCAGCGGGGTCAGCATGCTCGAGTGGATCGCGGGCCCGTCCAGGCGGGTCAGGCTCGCGGGCTGGTGGAGGGTGTTCCACCAGTCGACCGAAAATTTGATGATTGGCACGTTGATGACGCCGACCACGGCAAGGATGGCGGCGGCACGGGCACCGCGGGCGGGATCGTCAAATGCGTTTTGCAGAGCGATATAACCCAAATAGAGAAAGAACAGGATCAGAACCGACGTCAGCCGGGCATCCCATACCCACCAGGTGCCCCACATGGGCTTGCCCCACAAGGAACCGGTGACAAGCGCCAAAAGGGTAAATGCCGCCCCGACCGGTGCCGTGGCCTTGGCCGCGAGGTCGGCGACCCGGTGCCGCCAAATCAGGGACGATGCACTCGCCGCGGCCATGACCGCATAGCAGAACATCGCCATCCACGCCGCCGGTACATGCACGTACATGATGCGGACGGTTTCACCTTGTTGATAGTCGGGCGGCGAGGAGAACAGTGCGAAGTACAGGCCCACACCCAGGCACGGAAGCGCAAGCGCGGCGGCCCAGGGCTGGACCCGGCCGGCAAGCCGGACGAAGCGGGTGGGGTTGGCAAATCTATGCACGTTGACGCCTGCTTCCGCCTATTCTTGTTTGCTGGTCCCAATAGAGCCTGCGTTTTATCGCGGCTTCCAGCTAAATTCCAGGCGCCTCGCGGCAACGTGACGCCCGGGGTTCTTATACGTTACCGGGTGACCGGCCGATCCGGCCCGGCGCAAGCCTGATCCGCGCCCGTCCCCTGGAAACACCTGAACACATATGTCCATTCCTCGATCATGCAACGGCCTGGCGAACCGCCGCTGCCGCCGCCCACGGGCTGAATGCCGCCGCAAGCAGCAACAATGCGCCAAGGACCATGAGTTGGGGCCGATAGGTCAATTCGAGCAACGCCGCGTCAACGGCGCCGACGCCGAAAATCAGGATCGGTATGAATAGAGGCAGAATAAGGAGAGAGATCAGAACCCCGCCTCGGCGTGCGCCGAGTACCAGCGCCGCACCGATTGCCCCCACCAAACTCAGCGCCGGCGTTCCAAGCGTCAGCGACACAAGCATCACCGCGCTTCCCTCGGCTTCCAGGTTCAACAACAGCCCAAGCAGCGGCGAGGCGACAATGAGCGGGAGCCCCGTTGTCAGCCAGTGGGCGGCGGCTTTTGCCAGTACGATGATCTCCAGCGGCGCCGGGCTCAAGACAAGAAGCTCCAATGATCCGTCCTCGAAGTCGGATTGGTACAGCCGGTCCATCGAAAGCATGGCGGCCAACAGAGCGGAGACCCAGATGATCCCGGCGCCGATCCGGCTTAGAATTCCGGGTTCGGGCCCCGCGCCAAGAGGAAAAAGCACCACCACGAGAACAAAAAACATCACCACCAAAAGACTATCGCCGCCCTGGCGGAGCGCCAGGCGGAGTTCCCGGCGGAGGGTATCGGTGAAACCGCGCATCACGGCAATTCGAGCCGCCGCGCGCCGGCCGGCACGGCATCATGGGTAGCGACAACGGCCATGCCGCCCTTGGCGAGATGCGAGGCGACCATGCTCTCGAGTACGGCGGCACTCCCCTCGTCGAGGCCAACCGCCGGTTCATCCAGCAGCCACAGGCGGGCGGGTGCCGCCAGCAGCCGGGCAAGATTCAGTCGCCGCCGCTGACCCGCGGACAGGAACCGGGCGGGCATTTCCGACAATCTGCCGAGACCGACCCTGCTCAAGGCAGTCTGCACTCTATGGCCGGCCGGTTCGGACCGTGTCTCCGAAATCGCTGCCCAAAAGGCCAGGTTCTCGCCAACGCTGAGAACCGGCTTTACCCCATCCGCGTGCCCAACGTACCGGGTTCGGTCATGGTGCGCCGTAATATCGTCCCACACATCCGCCTCGTTCCAACGCATTTCGCCGCCGGCGGGCCGCTGCAAGGTCGCCATAACCCGGAGGAGGCTGGATTTGCCGGAACCGTTGGTTCCCGTCAGGTACAGCGCCGTGCCTTCTTCGACCGCGAAGCTGAGATCCTTGAAGACAAGCCGTTCACCCCGAATACAGGTCAATTGAGTGCCAGAGAACGCGACCATGATTGTCCAGCCGGACGGCAGGTTGGATGAGGCGGCAAATCTATCATGCCGGGGGAGGTCAATGACAGATGGACTTGCAAATCACCCCTCGACACGGCAACAGTTCGGAACAACCGGATTACTCGGTCCGATGCCGGATTCCGCCGAAGTAAACGCTTCCATTCAACCGCGTCGGGACATCCTGGATGCGCGGGCGCTGGCCTGGGAACGGCTGGCCGCACCTGGACCCTTTTCGGGCGGCGCTCGGTATTGATCGGTTCTATAAGGCCCGGAATCCGGGCTAGGGCAGGCGTTTTATTCCGCCGCGAGACGTGCCCGTCTTGCCAGCATCTTCTCCGCCAGCCTTGGAGCCGTTCCCGGTTTCGACCACGGGCAGCGGCCGATACAGATGGCGCATCCCATGGTTTCGCCGAAGTAGGGGATGCATTTGTCGAAATCGACGTACCACTTCCGCTCGCCGCGAACCATCTGTTTGATATCGAATATGGCGCCGGGCGGGCAGGCTTTGGAACAAACCCGGCAATTGGCGCAAAACTCCTCGGCGCCGATATCGTCGCGCGCGTCGGCGGCGAGCGGCATATCGGTCGACACCGCCGACAAACGGAAGGATGAGCCGAATTGCCGATTGATCAATGAGCCATGCTTGCCCAATTGCCCGAACCCGGCTTCGATCGCCGGGGGGATCATCAGCAACGCCGATGCCCACGGTCCGGGAAACGCCTTGGCATTGTATCCCTGGGACAGAATGTAATTGGCGAGGTTGCGGGAAACCCGGGCCGCGCGATTGTACTGCTCACCCACTTCCACGGCAGAAACCGGGTTTTCAAGCGTGTCCGGGGCCGCATTCAGCCGGTCGTGGTCCATGGCCACACCGATGACGATCAGCCAGGGTTCGCCAATCTCATAGCCGTCAAAAACGTAAGACGGATCCATCGGCGTGATGCCTACCTGATCGGCCTCGTGGCTCAGCGCGAACGATTTGACCGTCTCGGTCCACGCCGCGGGTGACTCTTCGACGCGGGTGCCGGCGCGTTCAACGGGTTTGGGCCCGCGATCGGCATCGGGGTTGTAGACCCGCTGGATGTCGGGCGAGGTGTGGAAATTGTGCATCACCGCGTCCTGCAGGTCGCCGAAGTCATGGCGATCTTTCGGGTGCCAGAAGAAAGGCGACGGCGGCCGCCGTTCATCTTCGCCAAGGCCATTGACGTCATTGCCCGATTTATCCGGAAAGGCGTCCACATATTTGGGATCGGGCGAGTATTCGCGGCTGCTCATACCGTTATCTTACGGATGAGCAGCCGGGGATCAAACGGAGCTGTATTTTGATGAAGCGTTGGGCGAGCCGGGGGACAAAGCCGGTAAATTTCAGCGGAGCGTCCGTGACCGCGGGACAAACACGGTCCTCGCCGTGACCGGCGACCGGCGTGTGGATCAGGTCTTCGCCGGCATCCCCCATACCGCCCCGGCCGAACGAGCCGGTTCGGTCTTGAAAACCGCCACTCGGACCGTCCTCCGATGACGCGGCCCCGACTTCGTTGATTTCGCCGTCATCATTCTGTTTCGAGTTCGGTTGGGCCAACAGACCGTCACGCCATATGGCTCGGACCGGTAATCGTACCGATAGCCGGCCATGCCCGGAAATTTGACGGCGAGCCCGAAGCCTCCAAATCGATTTGCGGCCAAGCATGTTCGATACGCATTCGGCGAACAGGCGGATCAATCGGGGGGCGCGGTCAATTGGATTGCATCGCCGGGGTGAGGTTCTAAATTTCATCCGAACGTATGATGTACGCGGGTTGGAGGAGATTGGAAATGAGCAGGGCACTGGTCGCGGGGTTCTTGGCGGTTGCCCTGGGCGCGGCGTCGGCGTTGGCTGGTCCGGTCGAAGCCACGGTGAAAATCGAGAAGCGTAAAGTCGTCGGCGAGCGGGTCATTCGCGTCAAGCAGGGCGACAAGGTCACCATTCGCTTCAATACGGACGAGATCGTCGAGCTGCACCTTCACGGCTATGACATCGAACAGGAGGTCAAACCGGGCTCCGGGGCGGCCATGAGCTTCGATGCCCGGGCGACGGGCCGGTTCCCGGTGACCAGCCATGGATTTGGCGGCCATTCGCACGGACACGGTGAATCAGCGCTGTTTTATATCGAGGTTCATCCGAGGTGACGAACCGGACGCCGGGGTGAGCAAAGCCGGCCCAGGGTTTGGGCGAAGACTGTCCACGAAACATGCGCGAGATATCCACAGAATTTGTGGATAGTATTGCGCTTTTATGCAACTCGCTGGCGGGCGACGCCCCGTCGTCGACATTCCGACAAGCTGGAGGGCCACATGAGACAGATGGATGACAAACGCTGCATCGTCACCGGCGGTGCCGGCGAAATTGGCCTTTCCGGCGCCCGCCTGCTTCAATCGGAAGGTGCCAAGGTCATGTTGGTCGACCGGCAGCAGGCCGGTCTCGACGCTGCTCTCGGCCAAATGGACCCGGACCGGACATTGACCGCCGTAGCCGACGTCGCCAGCTCGACCGATTGCCGGGCCTTCATCGCTTCGGCCGTCGATGCCTGGGGTGCAATCGACGTGCTGTTTGCCAATGCCGGGGTCAGTGGGACCTCCGCCAGTACCGCGGACTACCCGGAGGATGTTTTCGCCCATGTGATGGACGTCAACGTCAAGGGCACTTTCCTGACCTGCAAACACGCCATCCCGGATATGGCCGACGGGGGCAGCATCATTGTCATGTCGAGCATCATGGGGGTGACGGCCCGCCCCAACTCGGTCGCATATATTACGTCCAAGCATGCCGTGGTCGGCATGACCCGGGCAATCTCCAAGGAACTCGCACCTAGGAACATTCGTGCCAACGTGCTGGCGCCGGGACCGACATCGACCGCCTTTCAGCGGCAGATCGAAGACCGGGCGAGCAAGGCCATGGGGATCGACATGACCGAAATGCTCAACAAGACCATTCCCCTGGGCCGTCATGCCACGGCCGACGAGATCGCCAAATCGGTGCTCTATCTGGCGTCCGACATGTCGAGCTTTTCCACGGGTGGCGTGTTCATGGCCGATGGCGGATGGCACGCCTGATTCCGTAAAATGAAAAATCGGCCGGGGAGTCAGGGAACTCCCCGGCCGGAAGTCAGGGCAGAATATTCTGCCCTCAAGGGGGGTAAGAGGGGCATGTGCCCTCTCAATCAGGAGGCCTGATGGAACCATTCAAGCAACCAATTGTGGCGAGAATAGGGCCAACTCATAACGAAAGAGTGATTTGATCCGGAGCCTGCTCCATAATCGGAGAAACCGGTGGTGCCCTGCGGTCAACCGGCCAGGAAGGAGTGATCCTCATTCACGGCGCCTTACACCGCGGGTTCATTGCCGACATGATGGGGCCGACGTGGTGGGGCAGGTACCGGCACGGCCGGCACCCCGGGACATTCCGGTCCGGGAGCGGGCGGTGCGCGAGCAACAGAGATTGAAATTTCGGGAGAGACGTTATGCCGCGAAAATCCAGCAAAGGACCCCGCATAGACATGCACACCCATGTCGCATTGCCCGAGGTCCTGGAAATGGCGCGCAAGGTAAAGGTGCGGGGCTCGGGGCCGGGGAAACAAAATTGGATTCCGGCAGGTTCATCGCGAGAGCACAACCGCCAAGCCAAGGTGGTGGCGAAGACGCTTGTTGAGCCCAAGGCGCGGCTCAAAGACATGGACGCCATGCGCGTCGACATCCAGGTGATCGGCATGAACCTGCCGACACCCGCCTACTGGGCTGACGGCGCTACCGGCCGGCGGATCGCCCGGGCGTGCAATGAAGGAATTGCGGAATTTGTCTCGAAGGTCCCGGACCGGTTCATCGGCATCGGCGCCGTACCGTTGCAGGATGTCAACCGGTCGGTTCGCGAGCTGAATTATGCCGTGAACGAGCTGGGCTTGCGTGGGGTCACTATCCCGTCGAACATCCGCACCCGGGATTTGGGCGAGCCAAGGTTCCGCAAATTCTGGGCGAAGGCGGAAGAGCTGGATGTGCCGGTCTTCATCCACCCCCGCGGGTTCACGCACGACGATCGATTGCGAAAATACTTTCTCTGGAACACGGTCGGCCAACCCCTGGAAGAGGCGTTGGTCATGGCGTCCCTCGTCTATGAAGGTGTCATGGACGACTACCCCAATCTCAAGGTGGTGGTTGCTCATGGTGGCGGATATCTGCCGTATTATCCGGGCCGCGGCGACAAGGCATTCGATTCTCGTCCCGAGACACGGGCGAATATCGATCGAAAACCCAGCGACTATCTCAAGCGGTTTTACTTCGACAGCGTGATCTTCGATCGTGAAATGCTCAGGACATTGGTGAAGCGCGCCGGCGATACGCACGTGATGATGGGCACCGATTACCCTCGCGGCGAAATCGAGACCGACCCCGTCGGGTTTGTATCCCGGACCTCAGGCCTGTCCGCATCGTCCAAAGAGCGGATTATGTCAGGCAACGCCGCCAAACTGTTCGGGATCGGCATATGACTCATTCCGCCAACCGATGATCCGATACGCCCTCCCGTCCTACGAAATACCGTGTGCGGAAGGGCATGACCGGTCTGGGGGGGCTCGACACCCCTGAAACGCCGGAACTCGCAGACCGTTCGGACGCCGCGATTTCCCGATTGGCCGGACCCGACGGGGCTCAACCCCTTGTTTTGGAACTTATACGCCTAATTGGCCGGATTTCGCGGGCCGGGATCGAGTTCACCTGAATTCGCGGGTGATCATTTTCTTGACCACGGGCAGGCCGAGGGTGCACGTCATAGCAAGATGCGCCTGCCTGACCGGGTCCCGCTCGTCCATCCTCCCGACCGACAACAGGGTATCGAGCAGCGGCGCTACCGTTTCGTAGACCTCCAGATCCCGGCCTTTCGACAGTTCCTTCTTGATGAGTTCGGCAACTGCATTCGTGATGGCCGGCAGGTGGTGGTTCAGCACGATCGGGCACCATGCGTCGTTCTGCATGAGCCGCTCGGCGTCCGGTCGCGGATCGTTCTGGGCGCTGGCCGGCGAAGTCGCCAGGACCACCGCAATGGCGGCCGCGCCGACAATGCGTACAGGAATCATGACTATTCTCAACGATCTGTTCTCCGTTAGCCTAATGCCCCAAAAGCCGCTGTCAAATGTGGTTGCATCGAGAGCGTTTCGGCTTCCGCGTGTGCGACTTCAGAACGCGGATCGCCGGGTTGCCAGGCTTCACGCTGAGAACATTGCACGACGACGAGACCGATTTCGGGCGGCCGGCGGAACGCGCGTTTACCCGGCGCGGTTTCGTCGCCGGCGTCGGGACGTTCGGCGATGCCGGCGGTGCTGTTCCCGGGCGCGGGCTCGGAGCTTTATCGGGGATTGGGTTCGGTGGTCCAGGGCGGCCTGCCGCTCCTGGCGGTCCCGGCACTCGCCCTCGCGCTGCCGATCATGTCCTTTAACGTCGGGCTCATCGAGCGGAAGAAGAAAGAGCCGGTTGCCGCCGCGGCGGAACAACGCTTATTTGACGAAGTGGTCCCGCTCCAGCAGCCAGGATGCGGCAAATCCGAACACCAGACCCCAGAACGGCGCTCCAATATTGAATATGGTGAGTTCGGTGAGGGTTACCAGGAATGATACCAGGGCGCCGAGCGTGAACTTGCCGCCAAACGAGACCTTGAACGCGCTTTGGAGAATATGCAGCAGCGCGAGCCCGGCAAGGGTGGCGATGAAGGCGGGTGGTGATGCCAGCAGGAACTTGGTGAACATGGGCGAGTGAAGCCCGAACAGGATCGCAAACAGCCCGATGATCACGGCGGCAATGTAGTGCGTCTCCTTGCGGCCGCCGGAAGACAGAATGGCGTTCACCGGTCCGGTCAGACAGGTCGAGACAGAGCCGAACATGCCGATTACCAATGAATTGAACCCGCAAGCCGCGGTGATGGTGTTGACCGGCGGTTTGTGATCGCGGGTTTGAAGAATGGCGATGCCCTGGGCGTTCTGGGCTGCCAGCACCGTGATCGCCAGCGGGATCACCAACTCGATCATGGCCGGCAGGGAAAATTCGGGCCGGAAAACGATCGGCGTGACAAACTGATAGCCGAATCCGCCCTCCGGGTTGAATGAACCCTGCGCCAAAATCACGGCGATGCCGACGATCAGAACGCCGATCATCGGCGGAAATCTCTCGGCGACGCGTCTGTTGAGGGACAGCAATACGAAGGCCGCCGTCATCGAGCCCGCCAGCAGCGGATCGTCCCAAAGCGCCCGCACCCAATCCAAGCCGAATTCGAGAAACACGCCCGCCACCATTCCCATGATGATCGGCATGGGCAGCAGCTTCATGATCTTTCCGACCAATCCGGACAGCCCGAGCACCAGCAGCAGGATGCCGGTCGCCAGAAAGGCGCCGATCACCTCTTGGAAGCTGAGGTGAGTGAGGGCGGGTCCCACCAGCACGGATCCGGATATGGTCCAGAAAAACGCCAACGGCTGCCGATAGACGATGGAGACGATAATGCTGAGGACGCCGTTGAGGGCGAAGCCGCCGAACACCCACGACGACAGCTCGGCTTCCGACAACCCACCCTTGAGACCGACACCGAGAACAATCGCTACCGGCGCCGAGGCGGCAAACAGGAACGCGATCAGCGCATTGCTGACGTGAACAACGCCGACGCCGGCGAGCCAGGATCGCGGACCTGGAGCGGGTTCTTCAGGTTGTTCGAGTTGCACGTATTCGCCACCCGTCCGATGAATTTTGTCAGTCGGGCAAATTGTTAACTCGTGATCCCGGTTCTGCAATCAACCATTGGCGACAGACCCGGGCACGCGGTCTATAGTCCCGGCGATGATGGAACCCCCAGCCGCGCCCCGTCCCGCGAATTTTGCTCACCGGTTACCGTTTTTCTATGGCTGGGTCGTCATCGCCATTGCGTTCGTCACCACGGCCATCGGGGCCAATGCCCGGACGTCATTTTCTCTCCTGTTTCCTCCGATTTTGGACGAGTTCGGCTGGTCCCGGGGCAGTATCTCGGCGACGTTCTCGATCGGCTTTGTCTCTTCAATTTTGATGACCCCCGTTATCGGCGCTCTGATGGATCGCTACGGCCCGAGATGGGTCCTGCCGTTGGGCGCAATCCAAGTCAGCGCCGGTTTGGCCTTGGCGACAATCTCGACCGAGCCTTGGCACTTCTATCTGACGTTGGGGTTCTTGGTGGTCGGCGGGTCCGTCTTCATGAGCTATCTTGGGCACACTCTTTTCTTGCCCAATTGGTTTGATCGCCGACGCGGCCTGGCAATTGGGATTGCTTTCTCAGGTGTCGGCATAGGCGCCATCGTCCTGTTCCCGTGGATGCAGCACACAATCCAGTCGGATGGTTGGCGGGCCGCCAGCCTGAGCGTCGCGTTGGTGGTGTTGATTGTTCTGGTGCCGATTAACTTTCTGTTCCAGCGCCATCGGCCGGAAGAACTGGGCCTGAGGCCCGATGGCGATGCGAGCGTGGACCAGACAAGGGAAGGCGCCGGTACCGGAGAGGCGCCCAACCGGGTTGTGGATCAGGATTGGGTGGCGGTCGAGTGGACGCTCGGGCTGGCGATAAAAACCGCCCGGTTTTGGTGGCTGACGATCGCCTTTATTTTCGGCCTCTACGTTTGGTATGCGGTTCTGGTACATCAAACCCGCTACTTGATCGACATCGGGATCTCCCGTGAATCCGCGGCGCTCGCGCTGGGCCTTGTGGGTTTGACCGGCGTCGCCGGCCAAATTGCCATTGGCCACTTTTCTGACCGGGCGGGCCGGGAATGGGCCTGGACACTCGCCCTTCTCGGGTTCATGGCGAGTTATGGTTGCTTGCTGCTGCTGAGCGAATTTCCCTCCCCGTGGCTCATGTACGTCATGGTCGGGTGTCAGGGATTTCTGGGTTATGGGCTTGCCTCCGTATTTGGCGCTGTCCCTGCCGAACTTTTTGCCGGGAAGCGTTACGGGGCCATTTTTGGCGTGCTTGGTGGAGCGTCGGTCGGCGGTGGGGCACTGGGTCCGTATCTGACAGGGGTGCTGCACGATGTCCAAGGCAACTATGACCAGTCTTTTGTCTTGGCCATGCTGATTTGCGCCTTGTCGATACTGGCCATGTGGCTCGCGGCTCCGCGCAAAGTCCGATTGGTCGCCGGCCGGGTCGGCCGCTGATCCCCTGAGTCTGGACTTCCGGACACTGCCAGTGTACCCAAAGGCCCGGTCGTCGGACGGGGAAGCCGCCGACCAGGGATGGGATTTGATATTCGAAGGAGATACTCATGACCGCGACCGGCCATGACAGCCTGAAGACGCGCCGCACGCTCGAAGCCGGCGGCAAGAGCTATGATTATTTTAGCCTGGAGGCTGCCTCCGAAGCCGGCCTCGGCGATATCTCGAAACTTCCGTTTTCCCTGAAGATTCTCCTCGAAAACCTTCTCCGCTTCGAAGATGGCTCGACGGTCACCGTGGAGGACGTCAAGGCCGTCGCCGAGTGGCTGAAGGAGAAGCGCTCCGACCGGGAAATCGCTTATCGGCCGGCCCGGGTGCTGATGCAGGATTTCACCGGGGTGCCGGCAGTGGTCGATTTGGCGGCTATGCGTCAGGCGATGCTCGATCTCGGTGGCGATCCCCGAAAAATCAATCCGTTGAGTCCCGTCGATCTGGTGATCGACCACTCGGTGATGGTCGATCAGTTTGCCGGGCCGGGTGCCTTCAAGGCAAACGTCGATCTGGAATTTGAGCGGAATCAGGAGCGTTATGAATTCCTCCGCTGGGGATCGGAGGCGTTTGATAACTTCCGGGTCGTGCCGCCCGGGACGGGAATCTGCCATCAGGTCAATCTTGAGTATCTGGCCCAGACCGTATGGACGTCGGAGAACGGCGCGACCGTCGCCTATCCGGACACCCTGGTGGGCACGGACAGCCATACCACCATGGTCAACGGCTTGGGTGTGTTGGGTTGGGGCGTCGGCGGTATTGAGGCGGAAGCCGCCATGCTTGGTCAGCCGGTTTCCATGCTCATCCCCGAGGTCGTCGGGTTCAAACTCACCGGCGAACTCAAGGAAGGCACGACCGCAACCGATCTGGTGCTTACCGTCGTGCAGATGCTGCGTAAGAAGGGCGTGGTCGGGAAATTCGTTGAGTTCTATGGGCCTGCGCTGGATACCTTGGCGCTGACCGACCGGGCCACCATCGCCAATATGGCGCCGGAATATGGCGCAACCTGCGGCATCTTTCCGGTCGATGAAGAAACCCTCGACTACCTCCGTTTCACGTCGCGCGACGAAGACCGCATCGCGTTGGTCGAGGCTTATGCCAAGGCGCAAGGCATGTGGCGCGATTCGTCGACGCCGGATCCCGCGTTTACCGATACGCTCGAGCTCGATATCTCGACGGTGGAGCCGGCGCTCGCCGGCCCCAAGCGTCCGCAGGACAAAATCGCGCTTTCGCGGGCTGCGAGCGCGTTCGACGACGCAATTGCGTCCATCGGCGCCGGCAAGGGTCCGGTGCCCGTCGCCGATGCCAACTACGAGCTTGAGGATGGTGATGTGGTCATTGCCGCCATCACCAGCTGCACCAATACTTCCAATCCCTCGGTGATGCTGGGCGCCGGCCTGGTGGCGCGTAACGCGCTCGCCAAGGGCTTGAAAGTCAAGCCGTGGGTCAAGACGTCTCTCGCACCCGGCTCGCAGGTGGTCAGCGATTATCTCGAGAAGGCCGGCCTGCAGGACGATCTCGATGCGCTTGGCTTCAATCTTGTCGGGTATGGCTGCACCACCTGTATCGGCAATTCCGGCCCCTTGCCGGAACCGATTGCCGACGCCATTGACGAGGGCGACTTGACGGTAACCGCGGTTCTGTCGGGCAACCGGAACTTCGAAGGCCGGGTGCACGCCCAGGTGAAGGCCAACTATCTCGCCTCGCCGCCATTGGTAGTTGCCTATGCGATCGCCGGCTCCATGAAAATCGATCTGATAGACGATCCCATCGGCGAGGATCCCGACGGCAACGCGGTTTACCTCAAGGATATCTGGCCGACAAACAAGGAAGTCAGCGATACCGTAAACAGCGCTGTGACGCCGGAGATGTTCAAGACCCGATACGGCAATGTCTGGGAAGGGCCGGAACGGTGGCAAGAAATTCAGACCGCCAAGTCCAAAACCTACGAGTGGCAGGACAGTTCCACCTATGTGAAATTTCCGACCTTCTTCGAGGGCATGCCGGAAGAAGCGGGTGGCTTTGAAGATGTCCGCGGCGCCCGTGAACTTGCGATCCTCGGCGACTCGGTCACTACCGATCACATTTCGCCGGCCGGTGCCATCAAACCGGACAGCCCGGCAGGCACCTTTCTGACTGAGCGGCAGGTTCGGGTCTCCGAGTTTAATTCGTTCGGTTCCCGGCGGGGCAACCACGAGGTGATGATGCGGGGCACGTTCGGGAACATCCGTATTCGTAACCAGATGGCGCCCGGCACCGAAGGCGGCGTGACCATTCACCAACCCTCCGGGGAGCAAATGTCGATCTATGACGCTGCCGTGAAATACGCCGCTAACGGCGTCCCCCTGGTCATCGTGGCCGGAAAGGAATATGGCACTGGTTCGTCCCGCGACTGGGCAGCCAAGGGTACCCGTCTTCTCGGAGTCAAGGCCGTCATTGTCGAAAGCTTCGAGCGCATCCACCGCTCCAATCTGGTCGGCATGGGCGTCCTGCCCCTGCAGTTCAAGGACGGTGTGACCCGGGAAACCTTGGGTCTCGAGGGAATGGAGACCTTCGATATTACCGGTCTCGTCGATGGAATCGAGCCGCGAATGGATGTCGCGTGCACGGTTACCCGGGCCGATGGCTCGACGGAGGAAATCACACTGCTGTGCCGGATCGATACGGCGGACGAGGTCGAGTACTACCGGCACGGCGGCATACTCCAATATGTGCTTCGCCGGCTGAAAGCGTCCTGACCGAATTTCGGATCGCTGAATTGTGACCGCCCGCCCGGGGGAGACGGGTAACGTTCACCCGCATTTGATTGGCGGTCGGGCAGGCGTTCCAGTATCTCAGAACCATGCGACAACTAACGCAATTCATTGCTCTGCGGGGCCTCGGGTCTGTCCTGTTTCTGGCGCTAACGGTGGTTCAGGCCCACACGTTTGGTGCGCTGGCCGGTGACCGGAGCCCGACGGTCGTCGAACTCTATACGTCGCAAGGGTGCTCTTCCTGCCCGCCTGCCGACGCGCTGCTTGGGAAGTTGGCCAAGCGCAGCGATATCATCGCCTTGTCGTTCCATGTGGATTACTGGGATTACATCGGCTGGAAGGATCCCTTTGCCGATGCATCCTACGCCAAGCGGCAGCGGACCTATGCGCGCCACTTCTCCCGGTCGTTCGTCTACACGCCGCAGATGGTGGTCCATGGTCTGACCGAGACCTCCGGTACGGATGAACGGGAGGTACATAGCCGAATTGCCAGGGCGGCCAACGCACCTGACGTGACGGTCGGGCTCACGCGCGGATACGACGGCGGGATCAGAGTGTCGGTTCCCGCCTCCACGCAACCGGCGCAAGCGTCCGTTTGGCTTGCGCTTTATCAGAGCAGCAAAAAGACCAAGGTCAGACGCGGCGAGAATCGTGGCCGCCTGATCGAGAATTTCAATATCGTCAAGAAGTTGGTCAAGATCGGCGAGTGGAAGGGAGAGAAGCTAAATCTCACCGTTTCCGCCGACAAATTCCGCCAACACGGTGTTGATGGGTGTGCGGTGTTTCTGCAGCCGGAACAGACCGGTCCCATATTGGGTGCCGCGGCGATTGCTCTCGCCGATCATAAGTAATCCCGGACACCTGAACGCTCTCCTCTTGTTCCCCCCTGAGTGAGCCTACGGGACACTTGCTTGAAGCGGTCCGGTGAAAATCGGCCAGGCCGCTTTTCGTTGCGCTTTTCATGTCCGCGGCTCAATGGCATAAGGGCGGCCTGCCTGAAGAACTCTCGCTCAAGAGCACATGACCAAGTTTCAAACCCTTGATGACCTGGATGTCGCCGGCAAGCGGGTACTCGTCCGGGTCGACTTCAATGTCCCCATGCGGGACGGTTTGGTTTCCGACACCACACGGATTGACGCCGTCCGGCCGACCATCCTCGAACTTCTCGACGCGGGGGCGAACGTCGTGCTCGCCAGCCATTTTGGACGCCCGAAGGGGCAGGTGGTGCCCGACCTTTCCCTGGAGCCAATTGTTCCGGCTCTGAGTGCCGCCCTCGGCCGTGCCGTTTCATTCGGCGACGGGGCGTCGGGTGAGTTGGTGCTGCTCGAGAACCTCCGCTTCGATCCGGGAGAAGAGGCCAACGATCCGGCGTTCGCAAGAAAGCTCGCCGGCTTGGCCGACCTTTACGTGGATGACGCGTTTTCCTGCACCCATCGTGCTCACGCGTCCATCGACGGGGTCGCAAGGCTCCTCCCGGCGGCGGCGGGGCGGCTTCTGGAGAAGGAACTGAAGGCCCTGACGCAGGCGCTTGAGGCACCCGAGCATCCGGTCATGGCGGTAATTGGCGGCAATAAGATCTCGACCAAGCTCGGCGTGCTGGAAAATCTGATCAAGAAGGTCGATCACCTGGTTATTGGCGGCGCCATGGCCAACACATTCTTGCTCGCGGATGGCGTCCAGGTAGGAAATTCTCTCGTCGAGGCCGACATGACCGAAACGGCGCGGAAGGTCACGCAGGCCGCCGCGGGGTCCGGCTGCAGCGTTATTCTGCCATCGGACGGCCTCGTCGCCGAGGGCCTCGCGGAGGACGTCAACGCGGCGATGGTTCCGTCCGATCAAATTCCCGCTGATAAAATGATGCTGGATATCGGACCGGCCACAACCGCCGCCATAATCGGGCAAATGAATAACTGCCGAACCCTGGTATGGAATGGACCGCTCGGCGCGTTCGAATTTCCACCATTCGATCAGGGGACCAAGGACGTGGCCGGTGCGGCGGCTGACCGGACCCGGTCCGGTGACTTGTTGAGCGTCGCCGGGGGTGGCGACACTGCCGCCGCCCTGGCAACGGCAAATGCGGTCGAGGCCTTCAGCTACGTTTCGACCGCCGGCGGCGCGTTTCTCGAATGGTTGGAGGGCAAGTCCCTGCCCGGGGTCGACGTACTTTCCCGCTAATCTTTGTCGTTGGGGAGACTCGTGCGGGTCTCAAAGGTGCCGTCGGGACGAATCCCGGCCAATAGGTTGTCAAGGATGCCACGCGACTCCCCGGATTGCCGAGTCCGCGCTCTCCGATACGCATGGCCGTGGTCTCTCGCCCGCCGTCACGAGATTTCGACGGCAGGACGATCAAATTCTCGTGACCAACTCTCGAAAATGCAGGGCTGAGCGGCGGAGAGCCGAGTGACCCGAACGCGCCGCGGGGGACATACCCGGATATCGGCGTTTAGCCGAAATCCGTTCGCCGCCTGTCATTGGCCTGTCAGTAGCTTGTCAGTGGCCCGCTGCTGACCCAGACTAGCGACATGTCTGAAGACCAGTTCAACGGACCATCCGTCAGGACGGTGCCGACCGGCGATACGGTTGAACGGTTGGTTTGCCCGGACTGTGGCTACATCGAGTACCGGAATCCGAAAGTGATCGTCGGAGCGGTGTGTGTCTGGGAAGACAAGTATCTGCTCTGCCGTCGGGCGATCCCGCCCAGAAAAGGCTATTGGACCATGCCGGCCGGCTATCTGGAGATGGGGGAGACCATCGCTGACGGCGCTCGGCGCGAGGTCTGGGAAGAAGCCTGCGCCGAGGTCGAGATTGGTGACCTGATGGGGGTCTATGAGATCCGGCACTTGAGTCAGGTCTATATGGTGTTTCGGGCCGAAATGCTGACTGAAGGGTTCGCGCCTGGAGAGGAGAGTGAGGAGGTGGGGTTGTTCGAGTGGGAACAAATTCCCTGGGATGATCTGGCCTTCCCCAGCGTGCAATGGGCCCTCGATCACTATCGCCGGGGGTCCACGGCGGTGATCGAGCACGCGCCGCTGAAAATCTGAAATCGGCGGCGAAATCAGATTCCGGTTACGGTTTCCGGCCAATCCGCCGGGATGAGCGATAGACTTGCCGTCACCGGCCTCGCCGGCGCACAGCAACAACGTGCCTTGAGCGGCTATGCCGGTACCAAGCAGGCCGAGCGCCAAGCCGCGGTGACCAAACCAAATGATGGTGCCGGAAACTGCTCTAGAGCATGACATTATTTGTCTGAATCATTTTTGGGATTCCCAAGAAGGGGCGAACCGTGATTCAAGATGGATGCTGGGCAAGGAGGCCAGCATCCATGGCGAGACCTTATTCTGTTGATT